>TARA_R110002110_G_scaffold77390_2_pt1 | contig 67105 bp, 54 predicted proteins | sample TARA_R110002110 | Tara Oceans TARA_R110002110 (sample SAMEA4397330) | marine metagenome | biome: Polar Biome; feature: [SRF] surface water layer (ENVO:00010504); material: water (ENVO:00002006), including particulate matter (ENVO:01000060) such as... | depth 5 m | reverse complement strand
GTCAGCTTATCCCAGGAACAAGTAGGTAGATTTAACGCCGCTTACGTATCAGGCGCGCGACCGGTCGCGCGGTCGTGACCGCATGATCAAGGGAAACGAACCGGAGTTCGGGAGCGACACTCCTCCGGGTTTCAAAGCGCTGGAGCGACTGAGGTCCGACACCCACCTGGCTCTCCTGAGTGTATTCGTGGCAATAGCCTGCCTGGCCATCGGGTCCTTCGGAATCTATCGCCTGATCCGGGGCGAGTTCGCCGTGGCGCTGTTCGAGGGCCTGGTCGTCGCGGCGATGCTGGGCAACCTTGCCTATGCCTGGATCACCGGGCGCAGCCAGCTGGCGGGCACCCTGATCGCCACGCTGCTGGCCGCCGGCACCCTGTTTCTGGTGCTTGTTCTCGGATTGTCCTACCTGTGGGTGTTCTCGCTGATGATCGCCATTTTCCTGCTGGCCAGCAGGGTTGTCAGCATCGCACTGTCGTTGTTGCTTGTCGCGGTCATCGGCAGTGTACCGGAGGTGTTCGCCGACCATATCGAACGGCTCACGTTCCTCACGGTCGCCGTGCAGGTCGCGGTGTTCTCGTTCGTGTTCGCCTGGCGGACCTCACGCCAGCATCGTCAGCTCCACGTCATGGCCAACCGCGACCCCCTTACCGGAATCGGCAATCGCCGCTCCCTGCTTCGCGAGATGGCCAGGCGCACTGAAGCCGCCAGGATCGACGGCGAAAGGGCTGCCCTGGCCCTGATCGATCTGGACTACTTCAAGGAGGTCAACGACCGCCACGGCCATGATGCGGGCGACGCCGTGCTCGTCGACCTGGCGGCGATCGCCAAGGGCACGATGCGTGCCTGCGACAGCTTCTACCGCTACGGCGGCGAGGAGTTTGTCCTGGTGATGCCGGGCACGACCCCGGAAGGGATCGCGCCCGCTCTCGACAAATTGCAGGAAGCCATTCGTGAACGGCTGCGCGTGCCCGACGGGCCGGTGACGGTATCCATTGGCGCCGCAGCACTCAGGGCCGACGAGGAATCGAGGAACTGGTTGTCGCGTGCGGACCGCGCGCTGTACGCGGCCAAGTCCGCGGGTCGCGATCGCGTTTGCATCGCCCCGGATTGAGCGCCGCGCGCAAGCACCTGCATCAACCCCACAGTGCGGGCTCGGGGAGCCCCACGACACCGCCTTCGCCATAGACCAGGCCGTGTTCGATGTCCGACTTGAGCAACAGCGGGCCATCGATATCCACGTATTGGCAGAACTGGCCGATCACGTAGCTCGGCGCCATCGACAGCGAGCTGCCACACATGTTTCCCACCATCAGGTCCATCCCGGCCTTGCGGGCAGCTTCCACCAGTGCCAGGCCCTCGGTGAGGCCACCGCACTTGTCCAGCTTGATATTGAGCACGTCGTAGCGGCGGGCGGCTGCAGCAAACTCTCCGAGGTGCAGGCAGGACTCGTCGGCGCCCAGGGGAACCGGGGACTTGAATCCTTCCAGCGCCTCGTCTTCCCCGCGGGGCAGGGGCTGTTCGATCATGGCGATTCCAAGTCGTGCTGCGTGGGGCAGGTATTCCCCCAGGGCAGCGAAGTCCCAGCCCTGATTGACGTCGACAATCAGCCTCGCGTCTGGCCGGGCGGCACGGATTGCCTCGAGTCGCGCGATGGGGTCGCTGGCATCCAGCTTGATCTTGAGATTGGCAAACTGGCGCGCTTCCCGGGCCCGTTCGCCCATGACCTCCGCCGGCGCGACTCCGAGGGTATAGACGGTGGTCAGCTGGCGCGGGGTGATCGACAACAGTTCCCAGATACGCTTGCCCGCTGCCTTCGCCCGATAGTCCCAGAATGCACAGTCGAGGGCATTGCGCGCGCCGCCGGCGGGCAGCAGGTGCTGGATGCTCTCGGTGGAGAGATCCCCGCTGAGACCGCCGGTCACGGCCTCGAGTTGTGCCGCCATGGAGTCGGCGCTTTCACCCAGGTAATAGGCCCCCAGTGCCTCGCCCCTGCCGCTGACGCCATCCTTGCTCACCGTGACACGCAGTGTCTCGCTGGATTCGAAGACGTGGCCGGTGATAGCGAACGGGGCAGCCATGGGGAAGGCAACTTTCTCAATGGTTATCTGCATGGGCTTGTGTGCTCCTCAGGCTCGAAATTGCGGTAAAAGATGGTCGACAATGGCGGCAGTTCCCTCGACCAGGGGGTCGACGCAGGGCAGGCCGTAGTGTCCTGCGAGCCCGGCGAGATAGTCCCCGCGCTCGGTGGCAGGTATTGTCGAGGTGTTGATGCTGATACCGACACAGCGGATGTTCGGGTTGGTGAGTGAACCGATGGCCACCGTACGCGCGATAACGTCCTCGATTGCGGGCACCGGGTAGTGCTCCCAGCCGGATATCTGTTCCCGTCTCGCTTCGTGACAGACCACGAACGCGTCCGGCTGAGAGCCAAGCAGCAGACCATGACTGACCGGGGCATAGGCCGGATGAAAGATTCCACCCTGGCCTTCAATCACATCCCAGTGCCCGGGGCTGTTGTCCGGCGACAGCAGCTCCGCGGCTCCGCTGAGGAAGTCGGATACGACAGCATCCAGCGGAATGCCGCGTCCGGCGATCATGATGCCGGTCTGCCCCGAGGCCCGGAAATCAACGTCGATACCAGCGCTGCGCATATCCTTTTCCAGCTGCAGGGCCGTGTACTTCTTGCCCAGGGCACAGTCGGTTCCGACCGTCAGCAAGCGCATGCCGGTGCGTTTCTTGCCGGTGGCTACCGGCAGCTCCGCCGGTGGTACCCGGATATCGACCAGACGGGCACCACTGTCCGCGGCGGCAGCGGCCAGGGCGGGATTGTCCGCGAGGCGGGTATGCAGACCGGCGACAATGTCCAGGCCTGCTGTGGCGGCTGCCGCGAGTGTTGCCTGCCAACTTGCCGGCAGTGCGCCACCGATCGTGGCAGTGCCGATGATGACGGATTTTACTCCCGCAGCGACGGCTGCCTCGATTGTCATGTCCGGCAGTCCCAGGTCCGCGGTATCCGCGGTGAGCCTGAGCTGCCCGGCGCAAAGTTCGCGCCGCCACTGGACGAGGCCGGCCCCGGTCTTGACGTAGGCCGCGCGTGCTTCATCGCCCACGAAAATCAGATAGGGTGCCTTGAGTGAAATTGCGTGCATGTCAGTGTCCTTGCAGGGATAGCCGATGGATTTTCCAGATACCCAGAGTCAGTAAGGGCAGAATGAGGATGGCAATGAATACCCAGGTCAGAAAGCCGTAGCCCTTGGCGATCAGGTCCACAATCCCGATCGCCGTGGCGCCGTACACCGAAACCAGCAAGAGTCCTCCCGCGATCAGCGGTCGTGCAAAGCGCGGTAGCTGGTGACCGGTTTCGTGAGCGTGCACATCGATGCGCTCATTGATCGAATGCAGCAGCCCGGTGCCGGTCTCGACGAAGGTACCGAACACCACCAGCTGGAACAGCAGTTGCAACCAGGGTGTCTGCAACTGTGCCATGAGGTATAGCGCCGGTACCGGTTGCTCGGCAATTTGCGGGTACTGCGACATCATCGCCAGATAGAACATGAACGCCGGGACCACGGCGATGGCGCCGGTAATCAGGCCGGCACCGATGGCCTGGCGCCGAGTCGTTAGCAGCACCATGCAGAAGAGTACCGCGGGCAGATTGATGTTGTAGCCCGCATAGCGGACACCGTTGACCAGCCAGCTGTCTCCGCCCTGGTCTGCATCCAGCGTGTGCTGGATGGCATCGCCGAAGGTGACGAAGGTGATGATGAACAGGGCGATGTACACCAGGTAGAGCAGTACCGACCAGAACGCCAGCGCTTTCTGGATGACCGCCGAGCCGAGAAACGTCAGCAGACCCACCAGCACCATCATGGCAACTGTGCCGGCTGTCGCCGGTACACCCAGCAAGGTGAGAACCAGTTCCCCCGCCGCCGAGCCCACCACCGCGAGAATCAGGATGACCAGGGCAATGTAGGCGATCTCGTAGAGGATCCAGGCCGGGCCCAGCAAATGTCGGCAGAAGGTCCGGTAGTCGTAGGAGCGCGTCACCCGAGCGAACTCGTAGGCCGCAGCCATGACGACACTGAAGACCAGGCCGGCGACCACGATACCGAGTAGCCCCCCCACGGGTCCCGAGGGAATAAAGAACTCCACCAGCTCGCGACCGGTGGCATAGCCCCCGCCGATGATCACCGACTGGAAAATCAGGCCCGGGAGCAGGTAGGCGCGCCACGCGGCCATGTCAGCGGCCACCGGCCGGGATGGCGGGGAAGGGCGGCCGGTCCATGGCCGGGATAGTGATCTCGACGCCTGTCACCACACCATCCGCCTCCCGCACGCCTACCTGCAGGCCCATGCCCCCCTCCGCCACAAACTCCCGCGGCCCCACCGCAGTGAGCGGGAGTGTCGGGGCCTGTTCGTCATCCGCGGCGCCCAGTCGGGCCAGCAGGGCGCCATCGCGGTACACCAGCGAGAACAGTCCATCGGCGGTGATCCGGAAAGGTGTCATCAGGTAGTTGCCGGCAAACTGGCGCAGACGCCCCGGGGCGGGTTGGGTGGCCAGTGCCTCCTGCATGACCGGCTCTTCGCCCAGCAACACACTGCTGATCTTGCGGGAGAGCACGGCCGGGGCCACGGGCGGGTTGTCGGCATTGGTGAGGACGACAATGGTCATGTCCAGCTCCGGGTAGTAGGCGTGATGGGACCTGAAGCCGGAAATGCCGCCACCGTGGGACCACACGGTGTGCCCGTGGTGTTCATTGCGGGTCAGGGCGCCGAGCGCATAGGTTTGCGGGGTGCCATCGGCAAACATGAGTGTTCTGGTGGCCAGTTCCCGCACGCTGTCCGCTACTCCGGGGGAGGTGAAAAACTGGCGCCGGTAGCGGGCGAGGTCTGCTGCCGTCGCCTGGATGGAACCCGCGGCGAAGGGCGTGAGGTAGGGCGTGGGCGGCGCATTCTGGAAGCCGTCGGCGGTCGCCAGGTAACCGCGGGCGCGGTTGTCGACAATCTCTTCATGGCGCCCGCTGTAGGTACGCGCCAGTCCCAGCGGATCCAGGATCCGGTCCTGCAACAGAGCGTAGTAGTCTTCCCCGGTGACCGCTTCCAGGACCAGCCCCAGCAGATAATAGCCCGAGTTCGAGTACAGAAAATGACTGCCGGGCTCGAAGTCGAGCGGCGTATCGGCGAACAATTGCAGGATGTCCTCCCGCTGGTTCGGTACCCAACTGAGGATCGCCTGCCCTGCCGGGAGAGCCGTGTAGTTGGCGATGCCCGAGGTGTGCGTCAGCAGTTGCTGCAGGCTGGCGTGGCGGCCGGGGCCTGTGTAGTCGGGAAGGTAATCGACAACCATTCCCTGCAATTGCAGCGTGCCCTCTGCAACGAGTTGCAGGATCAGGTGTGCAGTATAGGACTTGGTGATGGAGCCGAGCTGGTACACCGTATCGGGACCGGCGGCCACCTGGTGTTCGAGATCAGCGAAGCCCATGCTCTTGGCGTAAACCGTTTTCCCCCCGACATCCACCAGGACGGTGTAGGCGGGGGTGAGCCCCTGCCAGGGTATCTCCCTGGACAGCAGGGCATCGACATTGCCAATCTCCTCCGCGGCAGGTTCCCACGCCTCACCCGACCAGGCCAGGCTGGCACAAGCTGCCAGGGCCGCAAGGCAACAGCGCCGGATGCCCGTTGTTATTGTTGTGTTGAGAATCACCTTGTCCTCCTGCCAGTGAGGTCGGGGCGGTGCGCGAAGTTCGGGGTACGCCCCGCGCACATGCCGGTGCCTTGATTAAATGCTAATCTGATGGCTGCCTATGGTTCGCGCCGCCAGGCGGGAGAGACCTTAGCACAAGTATGTTGTCATAACAACGAAATGGCGGACGCCTGCCTGAAAAATGCGCGATACTGTCGCGGCCCGATCCGCACCAAGGAGAGACAATGCCTCTAGCGCCCCTGCCCAGGTTGAAGAAGGAACAGCTGACGGAGGGTATGGAACCGCCCTCCCATATCAGCTACCAGATCACCATTGCCGCCAACCTGATGGCCTTCGGCAGCAGTGCCAGTAACGTAAAGCGGTTTGGCATCAAGACCCGGGAGTGGCGGGTGCTCGGCTGCATCACGCAGGTGGGTCCGGCCACTGCCAGCGACATCGTGCGCCTGGTGCACCAGGACAAGGGCAGTATCAGCAGGGCTATCACGGGCCTGGAGCGCGAGGGGCTGGTCGGGAAGATACCCAATCATGCCCACAAGAACAGCCCCTATATCTGGTTGACGGAAAAGGGCCGGAAACTGGTGGATCGTATTTATCCGGTATTTATCCAGCAGGCCGAACTGTTCACCGATGTCCTCAGTGACAGCGAGCAACGGGAGTTGTGCCGCCTGCTGGACAAGCTGAAGGATCACGTCGAGCGGGTGCGGATCGAACAGGGCATCTAGCCCGGAATGCCGTCGGGCCCGTCTGCGGTCCCTGCAATTAGCCCAATCCAGTATGTTGCTATAACAACATTCATGTGCTACCTTTTTCCCATTCGCATCCATCCCGGCGGTCGGCTCGGAGTATCCGGTGGCCCCGGGAACACACCATAATCACAATGGAGAGCAGATATGACCGGGAAAAATTTGGGGAAAACACGCCTCGCGCACGCTGTGCGCGAGCATGCCTCGCGCCTGGCAGGGGTTTCGCTGGCAGTTGCCGTGTCAACGCTGCCAGCTGGCGCCGTCCTGGCCCAGGGTGCTGGCGAAGGTGTTCTGGAAGAGGTAATTGTCACCTCCGCGGCGACCCGGCTGCAGTCCGGGTTCGAGTCGCCGAAGCCGGTGACCACGGTCAGCCGGGAACAGCTTGACGCGAGGGGGCTGGTCAATGTGGCCGACTTCCTCAATGAGATCCCGTCCTTCATCGGCACCAACACGCCGGCCACGACCACGCTCTCGTCCAGCCTCAATGGTGCCAACCTGCTCGATCTGCGCGGCCTGGGCCCGAACCGGACCCTGGTGCTCGTGGACCGGCGCCGCTTCACCCCGACCAATGATACCGGGGTGGTGAACATCAACGTGATTCCGCAGTCCCTGATCCGGAATGTGGAGGTGGTTACCGGGGGGGCCTCCGCACAGTGGGGTTCCGACGCGGTGGCCGGAGTCGTAAACCTCCAGCTCGATCGCGAATTCGAGGGTGCCCGGGTCGATGCCCGCTATGGCGAGGCCGGTGAGGGTGATGCGGAGACAGAGTTTGTCTCCTTTGCCTTCGGGGTTGCGAGCGATGATGGCCGCAGCCACCTGGTCATCGGTGGCGACATGGAAAATCATGATGGTGTCGTCAACCAGAGTGATCGCGACTGGGGTCGGGAGCGTTGGGGGATTGTCGGCAATCCGCTGGATACCGGTCCCGATGATGGCATTCCGGCACGTCTTATTACTCGCGATGTGGTGCTGGGCCTGGGTACCCCCGGTGGTTACCTGCCGCTGGCACTCGGCAATCATCCCGCCGTGGCCCAGACCCGCTTTGGTCCCGCTGGCGAGTGGCTGCCCTATGACATCGGTGCATTTCCGATTCCCAGTGCATTTGCCGCGCTGCCCTTCCAAGTGGGGGGTGACGGCACCCCGTTCGGCGATCCCGCCAGTCTCTCGGCGCCCTATGACCGCAAGTCTTTCATGGCCATTGCCAGCCACGATCTCACGGCCAGTGTCACCCTGTTTGCGGAAGCATCCTGGGGCAAGACCAGTTCCAGAAACGAGACCGTGCACCCGTGGAGCTTCATCGGCGGCGGTCCGGATATCATTGCTGCGGATAACCCGTTCATACCGGACCCGCTGCAGCAGGTCATGGCGGAGAACGCCATCCCTGTGCTGGTAATGGCCCGCACCAATCTTGATCATGGGGCGATCACCTCGGATACCACCAACGAGACCACGCGCTTTCTGGCGGGGCTGAAGGGTGACTTTGCGGACGCCTGGCGCTGGGAGGTGACGGCGGCGACTGGCACCACCGACTCCCAGGCTCTGCAGTTCGACAATGTCATCAAGGCCAACCGCAACTTTGCCATTGACGCAGTACGCGATCCCGCCAGTGGAGATATCGTGTGTCGGGCAAACCTTGGTGGCGCCAATGGCGCCCCAGGATGCGTACCGCTGAACCTGTTTGGCAATGGTGCTCCCAGCCAGGCCGCTCTTGACTATATCCACGGCACCGCCAGCCTGCAGTGGGAAGTCCGGCAGAAAGTGTTTGCGGCATCCATGAGCGGTGAACTGCTGGACTTGCCCGCGGGGCCGGTTGCGCTGGCGTTCGGGGCAGAGTACCGGGAGGAGAGCTCGTCCACTACACCCGACAAGACCGCGGTGGAAGGGGGATATTTCATTACCAACGTGGTGCCGCTGGAAGGCGAGTACGACGTGTCCGAGGTGTTCATGGAGGCGGGGCTTCCGGTGCTGGCGGGCGTCAACGGCATGAACCTGGATGTCAATGCCGCGATTCGTTACACCGATTACAGCACCAGCGGTGGCGAGAATACCTGGCAACTGGGGGCAACCTTCAGCCCCTATCAGGATCTCACTTTCCGCGGTACGGTCTCGCGCGACATTCGCGCGCCGAATATCGGCGAGCTGTTCCAGACCTCGCGCCTGTTTTTCCAGAACCTGGTCGACCCCTTTAGCGGGGGAGTGTCCCGCCTGATCCAGGTGCCGGTGGGTGGCAACACCGAGCTGGCGCCCGAGGAATCGGATACCGTGACCTTTGGTGCCGTGTACCAGCCCGGGTGGCTGGACGGGTTGAGTCTGTCGGCGGACTGGTACCAGATCGAGATCGATGACGCCATCGGCAGCCTGCCGGCACAGACCGTTGTCGACACCTGCTTTGCAACTGGCGCTCTCTGTGAGTTGGTGACTCTGCAGAACGGCGAATTGTTCCGGGTGCAGGAGAATCTGGTCAACGTGGCACAGCGCAACGTCGAGGGAGTAGATCTGGAGGCGGTCTACGAAGTACCGGAACTGATGGGCGGTACCCTGACACTGCGCTGGCTGGCGAGCTATGTTGAAGAGCAATCGTTCTCTCCTGATGGCATCACTGTATTGGATGATGCCGGCGTGGTGGGTCCGGACGCCGCGGGCGATAATCCGACGCCTGAATGGCGCTGGAACCTTTCCGGTGACTACCGGATCGGGCAGCTTGGCGTGACCGCACAATTGCGCTACGTCGGCGGTGGCGATTATCTGGCGGACCAGACAATCGAAGATATCAATGACAATGATGTGGACGATGTCTACTACGTCAATCTGGGCGCTCGCTACGATATTCCCTGGGGCGACAGCAGCAATCTGCAGCTCTATGGCGGGGTCAACAACGCGTTCGACCAGGATCCGCCCGTTGCGCCGGTCGATTTCATCAATAATCTGGGGACCAACAATCAACTGTACGATGTCGTCGGCCGCTATTTCTTTGGCGGTGTGAGACTCACTTTCTAGCACCGCGCTGCCGCACCACTAATTACAGGGAGTCTTCAACATGAATCCAAGACACATTTTCCGGGGGCTGGTCATGGCCCCAATGCTGATGCTTGCCGCCGCCTGCTCGGAGCAGTCCGGCCAGGCCCAGGCAGTGGCATCAACACCTGCCGGGGCAACACAGTATGACCTGGTTCTGCGCAATGGCACGGTCGTTGATGGCACTGGCAAGGACGCTTACGCGGCGGACCTCGCGATCGTGGGTGGTCGCATCGTCGCCATTGGCGAGCTGGATGCCGCCGCTGCAGGAGAGGTGATCGATGTCAGCGGCAAGATCGTTGCACCGGGCTTTATCGATGTGCATTCGCATGCGGACCGTGCCCTGGATGATCCATCCACCGCAGCAATTGAGGGCTTCCTGCGCCAGGGCGTGACGACCGCTGTCTATGGTGTGGACGGCTTTCTCGACCTCGAGCGCATGCAACGCTATGCCGAGCTCGGTGAGCAGGGCGGGATGGGGATAAATTTCATGGCCTACATCGGCCACAACGCGGTGCGTCGGGAAGTGATGGGGATGGACAATCGGGAACCGGACCCGACCGAACTGCAACAGATGCAGGACATCGTCAGGGATGCCATGGAGTTCGGCGCGGCGGGCCTGTCCACGGGCCTGATGTATCTGCCGGGCAGCTACGCGAGCACCGAGGAGGTAGTGGCCCTGGCAAAGGTCACCGCGCCCTATGGCGGGGTCTATGACTCGCACGTGCGTGATCCCGCCAAGAACCTGCTGGCATCGCACCAGGAGTGTCTGGACATTGGCCTCGCGGCCGGTGTGGACCCGCACCCGGGCCACATCAAGGCAGTGGGCGCGGCAAACTTCGGCAAGGGCCCCGACATTGTCAACCTGGTCGAGGCTGGTATTGCGCGCGGGCAGAATGTCACCGTTGATCTGTACCCCTATGATGGCGCCGCCACCGCCCCGGTGATCGCGCTGCTTTATCCCGGTAACGACGAGCGTGGCAAGACTCTCAGGCAACGTATGGCGGGCATCATGAGCGACGAACCAGCCGCAGGGGATACCATGGAGCAACTGACGCAGGATCTGCGTCAGTACTGGCGGGACAGTGCCGGACAACCAGAGATTCTGGCACAGGCCAGGGCAATCACCGAGGAGCCCCCCGAGGGCCTGTACAGCTGGGTCGAAGTAGTGGGCTACCAGTCGATGCGGGTCGTCGTCAGCGAAAACAAGGAGTATGAAGGACGGATGGTCGTGGATCTGGCGGAGGATCTGGACATCACCCCGTTCGAACTGTACCGGCAATTGATCGTCGCGGAAGGTGACAATGCCATGGTTACACTGGGCGCAATTCAGGAGGATGACATCCGTGTGGTCATGCGCCAGCCCTGGGCGATGATTTCCTCCGATGGTGCCGAAGTCGATCCGGAACATCCGCGCGGCAGGGGAACGTTTCCGAGAGTACTGGGCCGGTATGTGAGGGAGTGGGGTGTGTTGAGCCTCGAAGAGGCCGTGCACAAGATGTCCGGATTGCCGGCGCAGTATCTCAAGCTGACCGATCGCGGGGTCCTGCGCGAAGGTGCCGTCGCCGACATCGTGGTATTTGATCCGGAGACAGTGATTGACCGCGCTACCTGGGCGGAGCCCACGTTGTATGCCGAGGGTGTGGAGCACGTGTTTATCAACGGTGACGCAGCGTTGCTGCACGGTGCGGTGAGTGAAAGCAGGCACGGACGGTTTGTGCCGTTTGCGCCGGATGTTACCGAGTAGTCGATTCCCCGCCGAACCCGGGCCTGTGGGGCGGTCGCGCCGTTTGTCGCCGTGACACGCCCCCCGCGCAGGGCCATGTATTCCCGCTTCGGTCACAAGGAGCCCTCGCCCATGCTGCTCTCCATTCGCGTACTCACCACCCTGCTGGTACTGCTGCTCGTCACAGGCTGCAGCGAGCGCCAGCAGGAGCAGACACCGGATGTCCCCGCTTCCCGCTACGATCTCATTATTGACAATGGTGTGGTCTACGACGGCTCGGGCGCGGCGCCCGTTCACGCCGGCATCGCCATTACCGGGGACCGCATCGTCGCCATGGGCGATCTTCAGGGTGCCGTTGCCGAGCGCAGGCTGGACGCCGGGGGGCTGGCGGTCGCTCCGGGGTTTATCAACATGCTGAGCTGGGCCACCGAGACCCTGATCGAGGACGGGCGCGGCCTCTCCGACATCGCCCAGGGCGTGACCCTGGAAGTGTTCGGCGAGGGCTGGTCCATGGGGCCGCTCACCGAGGCGATGAAAGAAGAGGATCGCCAGCGCCAGACCGATATCCGTTATGACATTGAGTGGACCACGCTGGGCGAATATCTGGAATTCCTCGAGCGCCGCGGCGTGTCCCCCAATGTCGCGTCGTTCGTCGGTGCCACGACCCTGCGCATCAAGCACATTGGTTACGAGGACCGCGCGCCCACCCCTGCCGAGTTGCAGGGAATGCGCGACGATGTGGCGCTGGCCATGGAGGAGGGCGCCATGGGCGTCGGCTCCTCGCTGATCTACATGCCGGCCTTCTACGCGGATACCGACGAATTGATTGCCCTGGTGGATGTGGCTGCCGAGTACGGTGGTTCCTACGTCACCCACATGCGCTCGGAGGGCAACCGGCTACTGGAAGCGGTGGATGAAGTGCTGGCCATTGCCGAGGCCACGGGAGCGGCAGTGGAAATCTATCATCTGAAAGCGGCGGGCAAGGACAATTGGCAGAAAATGGACCAGGTCATCGACCGGATCAATGCGGCCCGCGCCGAGGGCGTGGATATCCGCGCCAACATGTATACCTATACGGCGGGCTCGACCGGCCTCAATGCCGCCATGCCACCCTGGGTGCAGGAAGGCGGTTTCGATGCCTGGGTGGCCCGGCTGCGGGATCCGGAAATTCGCGCCCGCCTGCTGGAAGACATCGAGACACCGACGGATGCCTGGGAAAATATCTACCTGGCCTCCGGTGGCGCCGACAATGTTCTGCTGGTGGGGTTTCGCAGCGACGCATTGAAACCACTTGCCGGCAAGACCCTGGCGGAAGTTGCCGCCATGCGCGGCAGTACGCCGGCCGAGACCATGATCGACCTGGTGATCGAGGACAACAGCCGGGTCGATGCGGTCTATTTCATGATGTCGGAAGAGAACCTGGTCAAGCAGATCGCCCAGCCCTGGATGAGTTTCCAGTCCGACGCCGCGGCACTCGCCCCGGAGGGTGTGTTCCTGAACAGCAGTACCCATCCCCGCGCCTACGGCAATTTCGCCCGCCTGCTGGGGAAGTATGTGCGTGAGGAGGGCGTGATTCCGCTGCAGGAGGCAGTGCGCCGGCTGACGTCGCTGCCTGCCAGCAATCTCGGGCTCGCCGATCGGGGGCTGCTGGCAGCGGGTCATTATGCTGATATCGTGATCTTTGATCCCGACACCATCCAGGACAATGCCACGTATCTGCAGCCACACCAATTGGCCACGGGTGTGCGCCACGTATTCGTCAACGGTGAGCAGGTGCTGGCCGACGGTGTGCATACCGGCGCCCTGCCGGGACGCGTTGTTCGCGGTCCGGGGTATCAGGGTGCAGATGGGGGAGCGGCGCGGTAACGCCCGGCAAGCCCGGGGGTAGTACCCGCCAGCTTCTCGCCTGTGGTAAGCTCCCACCAGCAGCTTCAGGGGGAAATCATGATTCGCACGACTGTCCTCAAGGCGGCCACTGTGGCCGCATTTGCACTGGCATTGCCGGCCTGCACCTGGGTAAAAATCCCCGACGATGCGCGCGCGGTTGCGATTGTCGAAGCCAGTGCGGTCGGCAATTGCCAGCGTCTGGGCAATGTGTCGACCAATGTCGCCTGGAAAGTGGCGGGCATCAAGCGCGGGGAAAACAAGGTCCGGGTCGAGCTGGACAACCTCGCCCGCGAGCGCACGTTCGGCATGGGCGGCAATACCATGGTGCGGGAATCCATCAACGAGGGCACCGGCGAGTACATCGCCTACAAGTGTCCCTGAGTTTGCTGCTCAGGGATTGCGGGTTACCGGCTGCGCCACGCCCCTGCCGCGGCTGTCGGCGGCCGCCTCAATACCGTCTTCTGTCACCTGTACAGCCTGGATGTCGCCAAGGTCGCCCCAGTCATTGGGTTCCACGGCATAACCCATTTTTTCCAGGGCCAGCCGGGTGCTGGCGCTGATCTGGCGCCGGTCATGGCGGAGCAAGTACGCCTGCGGCAACTGGTGGTGAAAACGGGTGGCGTCGACCGCGGCCTGCAGCGGCATGCCGAAATCGTACAGGTTGAGGATTACCTGGAACACGGAGGTGAAGATGGTGCTGCCGCCCGGCGTGCCAATCACCAGCGCGGGTCTGCCATCCGCCAGCAGAATGGTCGGGGTCATGGAGGACAGCATCCGCCGGCCGGGCGCGATCGCATTGCGCTCGTTGCCGATCACCCCGAAGGCGTTGGGCACGCCGGGCTTGGCCGAGAAGTCGTCCATTTCATTGTTGAGCAGGAAGCCGGCACCTTCCACCACCACGCCGGAACCGAAGTCCCAGTTCAGGGTGTAGGTCAGTGCGACGGCGTTGCCGTCGCCATCGAGAATTGAGAAGTGGGTAGTGTCCGGTGACTCCAGGCCCGGCGGCACCGCTGCGGGACTCGAGATGCGGGTGGGGTCGATGCCACTGGCTCGTGCATTCAGGTAGTCCGGGTCCAGCAGGTCGGCCACGGGCACATCCACATGATCGGGGTCGCCGAGGTACGCGGCGCGGTCCGCGAATGCGCGCTTCTTCAGTTCCGCGAGCAGATGCAGGTAGGGCGCTGAATTGTGCGCCAGGCCGGCAAAGAGGGGGGTGGTAGCGTCGCGCAGCGCCAGCAGCTGCAGCAGGGCAATCCCGCCGGAACTGGGGGGCGGAGCCGACAGCACGGTGAAGTGCCGCCACTGCAACTGCAGGGGCTCGCGCCACTGTGCCTCGTAGTCCGCGAGGTCCTGCAGCGTGATCAGGCCGCCGCTGCGCTGCATCTGCGCGACCAGCAGGCGGGCGGTTGCGCCCCGGTAGAAGTCCTCGGGGTCGGCGGCGATGCGCTCCAGGGTGGCCGCCAGCGCAGCTTGTTGGAACATTTCTCCAGCGTTCATGTCGCCAAAGTGGTCGCCGAAATTGGTCTCTCCCGCGATCTCGCCGACCTTGTCACGGGCCAGTGCCGCAAGATCCGCCGGGACCTCGAAGCCCTCGCGCGCCAAACTGATGGCCGGCTGCAGCAGGCGGCTCCAGGGCAGGCTGCCATGGCGCGCATGGGCCCGCTGCAGGCCACGGACGGTGCCGGGCACGCCGGAAGCGAGGCCGCCGACAAGCGATGCCCGTTGCACGAATTCGCCGTCCTCGTCCAGGTACATGTCGCGGCTCGCGGCCTGCGGTGCCTGTTCGCGAAAGTCGAGAAACTGCGCCTCGCCGTCGATAACGCCGAGCATAAAGCCGCCGCCGCCGATATTGCCCGCTTCCGGGTAGGTCACCGCGAGCACGAAGGCCGCGGCGACCGCGGCATCGACCGCGTTGCCACCTTCCTCCAGCACCTGCGCGGCGGCTGCCGCCGAGTAGCGGTCGGGCATGGCGATGGCGCCGCCGGAAGCGGCCCAGCCGTGGCAGGCGCCGAGTAGCAGCAGGCTGCTGCAGAGCGCGGCCAGATGGCGGCGGAGGGCTGGCTTGACTGAATGCAGGCAGTGAATGGCAGTTCTCCCCGGGGAGTTGTAGTAGTCTGGTTGTGTATTGAACGCTGCGGACAGGCCGTGGTCAACGGCGGGCTTTGGCGGTTTCCGGTGCGATGGCGCCCCGGGGCTCCCTTGGGCATAATGGCTGCCTGATTTCGGGGCACGGGCAGCGCGTCAGCAGATGTACCACCAGTATTTTGGCCTCAACGAAGCACCTTTCTCCATCGCGGTAAATCCGCGCTATCTGTTCATGAGTCCCCGGCACCGGGATGCGCTGGCCCACTTGCTGTATGGGGTCGGCGCCGGCGGTGGCTTTATCCTGCTCACCGGTGAGGTTGGTACCGGCAAGACCACCATCAATCGCTGCCTGCTGGAACAATTGCCGCCGGCGACGGATGTCGCCATCATTCTCAACCCCGCCCTGAATGCCCTGGAATTGCTGGCGACTGTCTGCGATGAGCTGGGTATAGGCTACGACGGCCAGCAGCCGACGCTGAAAACCCTGACCGACAGCCTGCACCGCTACCTGCTGCAGAACCACGCCGATGGCCGCAAGACGGTATTGATGATCGATGAGGCCCAGCACCTGGACTTCGATGTGCTGGAGCAGATCCGTCTGCTCACCAACCTGGAGACCAACAGCGAAAAGTTGCTGCAGATCATCCTCATCGGCCAGCCGGAGCTGGCCCAGCTGCTGCAGCGCCCGGAACTGCGCCAGCTCAACCAGCGCATTACTGCCCGCTACAACCTGGCGCCATTGAGCTCGGAAGAGACCGGCGCCTATATCCGCCACCGGCTGCAGGTGGCCGGGCTGGCGCCCGGGCGGGAACTGTTTCCGCCGGAAGTGGTGCGCGGCATACATCGCACCACGCGGGGGATTCCACGCCTGATCAACGTGCTCTGTGATCGTATTCTGCTGGGCACCTACGGTCGCAACCGCCTCCGCGCCGACCGGCACATGCTGGGGATTGCCGCCGCCGAGGTGATGGGGGAAGAGGGCCTGCGGCGCAATCGCTCGCGCCGCACCCTGTGGCTGGCTGCCGGCGCGGGGCTGCTGCTGGCGCTGGCGCTGCTGTTGTTGTGGTGGTATTGGCCTCCGGACACCGTGCCTGCGCAGCCGCTGCAGTCCTCGTCCGCGCCGGCAATGGTCGAGGAGAGGGCGGCTGGACCGGTTGCCGCGCCTGCTGCTGTCACCCCGGCGCCAGCCCTACCGGCACCGACTCCGGTGGGATCTCCGCCGCCCGGAACTCCGCCCGCGGCAACGGCCGATGCCTGGCAGCTGGCGCCACAGGCGGCCCTGGAGCAGCTCTGGCAACTGCAGGCTGAAGGTCCGGCACCTGCCCTGGAACAGCTTTGCGACGATGTCATCCGCTTTCCCCTGAGCTGTCTGCGCGGCCGCGCCGAAACCTGGCAGGAACTGCTGGCACTGCAGCGCCCGTTGCTGCTGGACCTGGTGACACCGGCGCGGTTTGCCGCGGCGGCGCTGTTCCTGGGTGAGGACGATGGCCGCGCCCTGTTGTGGTCGGGGAATGCGCTGCAGCGGGTTCCCTTTACTGAACTGGCGCCACTCTGGCGCGGCGGTTACCGTCTGTTGTGGCGGCCGCCGGCAGGCTTCAGCGGTCCCATCGGCCGCACCGAGGTCAGTCCCGCGGTCGCCGATGTGGCGGCACTGTTCGCGCGCCTCGACGGCCAGCCGCAGCCGCTCGCGGACAACCGCTATACTGCGGCCCTTGCGGACAGGGTGCGGCTGTTCCAGCGCGAGCAGCAGTTGCTGGCGGATGGTGTGGTGGGCGAGCAGACACTGTTGCGCCTGAATTTGCTGGCGGGCCGCGATCTGTCCGCCCGGGCCGCTCTGGAGCTACTGACCGCGAATACGACAGCAACGGAGGAGGCCGCGCCATGACGGCAACAGCAGGCCCGGAGTCACGGACAATGGGGTGGGGTCATGTCGCTGATTCTTGAAGCGCTGAATCGTGCCCGGCGGGAGCAGCACGATGCGGCGCCGGTACCGGGTGTGGACAGCGACCACTACTATCCCGCGGTCGAAGAGAGTCCCTGGCGGCAGCGCGGTTTGCTGGGCGCTCTCGCGGTGGCCCTGCTGGTGATCGGAGTGTTGCTGGGCCGTGAGTTCAGCCGCGACGGGATCGAACCGTCGCCCGCGGCAACGGTGCAGCCCGCTGTGATGGAGGAGGCTCCGGTTGCACCATCTGCGGCGCCTCCGGTCGCCACAACAACGGCTCCCGAGACCGGGGGCACCCCGGCGTCACAAGCGGCACCGGAGGCGCCCGTGACTCTCGAGCCAGTCCCGGAGCCAGTCCCTGAGGCGGTCCCCGAGGTTTCTGCGTCCGCGGTAGACACATCCCTGCCACAACCCGAAGCAGCTGCGACCGCGGGCACCGGAACCAGCGCGGAGGTGGCGGCCCTGTACCAGCAGACCACGGCCCCGGAAGAGGCCCCGGAAGTGGCCCCGGAAGTGGCCGAAGCCTCTGCAACGGTACCCGCCAGCGAGGAGCCCGTGGATATCGCCAGCCTGGTGACGGCGGCGGAGCAGGCGCTGGAGGACGTGCGCCTGGCAGAACACCCGGCGCCCTTTCTCGGCGACCTGTCCCAACAGCGCAAGGACGCGGTGCCCACCCTCATGTACCTGCAGCACGACTACCGCTCCGACGGCGGCTCGACCGTGACCATCAATGGTCAGCAGGCGCGCGCGGGGCAAACGGTCGGCCGCGGGGTGACGGTGGAGGAAGTCTTGCCCGACTCGGTGGTACTGAGCCATGCTGGTCAGCAGTTTCGCCTGCGGGCGCTCAACAGTTGGGTGAACCTGTAGCGACAGCCTGATGAAACACTGGTTTGACGATCTGGTGCCGGAATCATGAAGTTCATCATCGCCCTGGTCTTCCTGTTACTTTTTTTCGTCCTCGCCCTGAGTGCTCTTCTCGCCTGGGACCTGCGTGCCGACAGAGCGGAATGGCAGCGTCTCGCGGCGCTCCAGCCGGAGGCTCCGCAACAATTCTCCACCAGCATGATCGAAGACCTGCCCGAGCCCGCACGGCGCTACTTCAGTTTCATGATCGAACCGGGAACGCCGCTGCTGCCCGTGGCCGAGATTGAGATGAGCGGTCAGTTCAGCCTCGGGAACAAGGACAAACCGGCCTATCAGCCGATGGAGGCGCGCCAGATCCTCGCTGCCCCCGACGGATTCCTTTGGTCCATGCGTACCAGCGGCGGGATGCCGGTGTCGGGATCGGACTCCGGATCCTGGACACGGTTTCGCGTTCTCTGGCTGATCCCCGTCGCACGGCTCGGCGGGACGCCGGATCATACCCGCTCGGCCTTCGGCCGCTACGTTGCCGAGGCCGTTGTCTGGACACCTGCGGCCCTTTTGCCCGGCCCCGGCGTTAGCTGGTCGGCCGTCGACGAAGACACCGCGCGGGTAACGGTCCGCCACGGTAATCTAAGCCAGGCAGTGGATGTGACCGTCGCCAGTGATGGCAGGCCCGTCGTTGCATCGTTTCAGCGCTGGAGCAACGCCAACCCCGACAAGGTGCACCGCTTGCAGCCCTTTGGCGCCACCCTGTCCGATTTCCGCGAGGTCGGAGGCTATCGCCTGCCGTTCCGGGTCGAGGCCGGCAACCTGTTCGGGACCGACGACTATTTTCCTTTCTTCCTCGCCGAAGTCACGGCCATCCGGTTTCCCGAAGTAGCGCGATGATGGCCATGGTTCCTGCCGTTCAGGTCGCGCTGCCACTGGCGCTGCTGGTGCGGCAGGCGGCGATATCGGCAGCAAAGCCGCGCAGTATCTCGACGAAACGCACAGTCTCGGTCAGGAATGGTGCGTGGCCCGAGTCGTCGAACACCACCATTCGCTTGCCGCACGGCACCTCGACCTCTTTGAACCACGCCCGCACCAGCGCAACCGGCGTGTTCATATCCTGTGCACCCGAGATCAGCAGCAGGGGTACCGGCATCCGGGACACCTCCGCAACCAGGTCGCGCAGCAGATAGTCTTGCCACATAGGCCCACTGCCGCGGTTCGCACCACGCATCCAGCGCGGGTAATCCGTCAGACGGTACTCCGGTGCGGTCAGCGCGCCCAGCAGAAGGGACAGTAGCGAAACGTTCATGCCGCCATGCTGTGCCTCGACTTCTTGCATGAGGCGAACGTAGAGATTGTGGTCGTGGAATTCCCCGGGGTCCATGGCCGCAAGTTCGGAGCCAGGCGTGATCTCGCGCAACCAGTCCAGTGTCAGCGCCACGCCTTCAAGAGTCGCGACTTGCTGCCCGACGCCTACATAGCCCGCGTAGTCTTTGGGCCAGCGAGCCACTAGCCGGGCGCCCAGCATCGTTCCCCAGGAGTGGCCGAGCACGATCATTGGCTGCTCACCCACCCGTTCCCGCAGGAGCGTGGTGACCTCTCGTGCATCGGAGAGAAAGCGGTCGAGACTCATGGTTTTGGGGTCGAAACCGGGCGGGTTAGATTTGCCCGCGCCGCGTTGGTCCCAGTGGACTACCACGAAGTCGCTCTCGAGCGCCGCCGTGGCTGCATGAATCGGCATTTGTGCCGCGCCCGGTCCTCCATGCAGCCAGAAGAGGATCGGATTTCCCCGGTCCGCGCCCCGGATCAGCAGCCATTGCGTCATGCCGCCGATTTCCGCCGGGATCAGTTCGGCAATGGCATTGGGCGCGTGGATCGGTGCGGTTCGGGCCGGCAGGCTCTTCCACAGAACGCCGCCCGCAATGGCAGCGATGAGCACCAAGGCAAAACGGGCAAGGGTCACGGACGTGCGGCGCCCCTGATGAAGTGGCGGATGTCTCTGGCCAGATCGGCGTCATGGCCGAGCCAGATGTGGCCGCCTTCGGGATAGATGATTCGCTGCGCACCGGGGATGCGCACGGTCAGCAGTCGCGCAGTGTCGGCGGTGCCAAAAAGGTCGTCCTCGCACGACAGAATCAGCGTCGGCACCACGATTCGCTCGAACGCCGTCGACGCAGGTGTTCCCGCCCAGAACCCGTCATTCCGCATGCCGTGGATTTTGCGGCTGATCGGCATCAGCCCATCCATGATCAGCCCGGCCCGGTGACGTTCCTGAAGGGATACTTTTCCCAGCAGGGACGGGTCGGTGGCCAGCAGCGTGCGCATGAGCGTGCCCGGTGCGAGTGTTGCGAAGGCCCAGAACCACGCGTCGGATGTCAGCACCTGCTCGACCGCGATGCGTTGCAGCGCGGTGAAGTGCACCGGATCCCGGTTGGAAAGGTTTGCCGCCGGCACGATCAAGGCGAGATGGGAACAACGATCCGGGTGGCGCAGGGCGAATTCGGCTGCGCTGAGCGCCCCCGCTGAACCGCCTGCGACTGCGATATGGTCCCATCCGAGATGGTCGAGCAACTCCACCAAGACGTCTGCCTGATGGCCGGGTGAGGCATCGTCGGGAAAGGCGCTGCGCAGATAGCCGAAGCGCGATGGTGCAACGATCTGGAACCCGGACTCGCGCAGGCCATGGGCGAACAGGAGTCCCTGGTCGAAGCCGCCGCCGGTGCCATGGATCATCATCAGCGGTGTCCCGCGTCCCGCAATCGCGTACTCGAGTGGCCCGGCCCGGGTCTCAATGACACTACTGCGCCGCATGATTCTGGCCTCCGCAGCTGCCATGGTGGCGCGGTAGGTACCCTTCGACCAGGCACCCGCCACGAGCGCCATGCCACCAAGACCGGTCAACAAGGCGCGTCGTCTGATCACTTTGCAGCCTCAAAAGCCAGGTCCGCGATCGCCTGCTCCAGCGAGTGAGCCAGATCGCTCGAGTCGTCGATGAATCCCGCGTCGGTGTTGATCTGGAAGGCGGCGGTTATGCCATGGTCGGCGTAGTGGCGCAGGCTCGAGACATAGCCCGGGATCCAGCCGCCGTGTCCGTACACCGGCCCTCGCGGTGTGTCCGCGTAGATAGCGACACCCAGGCCGTAGAATACACCGAGGGCAACCGGCACCCCGTCGAGCAGCCGGTCAAGGTAGTGTTCTGCCATCGCTTCGCCGCCGAACAGTAGCTGGCCCCAGCGCGCAAGGTCCTGCGAAGTCGAGGCCAGTCCGCCACCGGTCCATTCCACGGCCGGATTCCAGAGCAGCCGGCCTTCGGTATCTGCCGTTCGTTCCGGCAGGCCGAAAAGGTTGTCGTGCGCGACGTAGCCTACCGCAATACCGGGAAGGTCTCGGCTGTCAGAGGGGAAGGTGCCGGTGAGTGCCAGCGGACCAATAAACCGTGTGCGCACGATGTCTCGGTAGGCCTGCCCCGTCACTGCCTCAATCACCAGCCCGAGCAGGATATACCCGGTATCGCTGTAGGCCCAGGCGGAGCCCGCAGCGAACAGCGGTGCCATACTCGTCACAAAGCCCAGGAGATCTTCGGGGAGCACCGTACCTTCGGCCTGCGTAATCTCTGTCCAGGCGGCGCGGAACGCAGGCAGATAGATGTGGTCGGGTAACCCGGAGCTGTGTTGCAGGAGCTGCCCGAGGGTCATGGTCCGGACGTTGGGCAGAGCACTGAACCACGGCCGGTCGCCCAGGTGATCGGCCAGCAGGTCGGTCCGGGACAGGCGTCCCTCGTTTTCCAGCGTCAGGAGCGTGGCGGCGACAAAGGTCTTGCCGATACTCGCAGCCAGCATGGGTGTCTCGGGCGTCATCACACGGCCGTTTTCGATATCGGCGAGGCCGGTGGCCGCGGTGACGATAGTGCCGTCCGCCAGGGCAAGTGCGGCCGTCGCGCCGGGAAAGCTGTAGCGTGCGCGGAAGTCCTCCAGTGTTGCATCCAGCCGCGCCGCAAGATCGGCATGGTCCCGGGCGCTCGCGGGCTCGCCGGCACTGAGGCTTGCCACGACGCAGGCCGCAATGAGGAATCTGCGCATGCGTCTAGTCCGCGGCCCCAGGTGCGCGGGCCTGTTTCGCCGGTACAACCCCGGTCACCGCACCCCCACGGGTAAACATCGTGTTGCGGTGCCACCACACGACCACGACTGTCACCACGACCAGAATGATCGTGTCCCAGGGCTGGGCGTCGGGCCAGAACGGGTTGATCAGTTGCCAGTGGAACAGCATCGGCCACAGCAGGCTGCCCCGCGCCTGGTTGAAAACGGGCGTGAGCAGAACCGCAAGCGTCACATTGCCAATGAAAAAGGGAAGGAAGGACCAGTCTGCGTAGACCGTGCCAGACAGTAAGAACGCCGGCAGGTGCCAGACTCCCCAGGCCGCGCCGATCAGCAAGCCCGCCCAGATGGGCGCCATGTGTCGCTGCAGCAGGGGTTGTGCCACGCCGCGCCAGCCGAACTCTTCAATCGGGCCCAGCAACAGCATCATGAACAGGAGCGCCACGACCGGGCCCATTCCCTCGGGCGGCAGCGGCGCCAGGACCGGACCGCCCTTGAGCAGCGAGCCGGTGACGAAGACCAGCGGTAGTCCGACCAGAATGAAGGCGACCCAGCGCGCCGGGATTCGCCACAGGAATAGTCGACCCAGGAAACCGCGCAGGCCTGCAGTACCGGAATGGAGCCATACGACCACGAAGGCCGCGATTGCCGGCGCCCAGGTCGCGAGAAAAAAGAACGGGTGTGAACCGCTGATCTCGCCGAAGGTGGCGGCGGCCCTGTCCGGGAAGACAATGTAGATCCCGATCAGTCCCCAGGTGATCAGAAAGGTAATACCGACGAAGGCAACAAGCGCTGTTGACGGTACTCTGGGCGGGAGTGTCAAAGACGGTTCGACAGGCATCGGCAGCGCTCCAGGGACTGGAAGATCATGATGGAAATTTTCGCACATGCGCTGCAGGGCGTCCCTGACGTGGATCAAACCGGGCGGCGGGTGCGGGGTGTGTCATGGGCGCGACGATTTACCTATACTGCGGATAGCGAACAGCGCCAATTCAGGGATTTCCGGGAGGGTACGAAAAATGCAGGCTGACGTTGTCGGCACCGCCGTGAGCTGTCGATTGCTCCGATGATGGACTGGACCCACCACCACGCCACGATCAATGGCATCCACATGCACTACGTGGAGCAGGGGCAGGGCATGCCGGTGGTGCTCTGCCACGGCTTTCCCCACCTCTGGTTCAGCTGGCACCGGCAGATCAGCGCGCTGGCCGCGGCCGGGTACCGGGTGATTGCACCGGACATGCGCGGTATGGGCCAGACCGAGGCACCGGCGGCGGTGGAAGCCTATGATATCGACCACATCAGCGCCGATCTGCTGGGCTTGCTCGACCATATCGGCGAGCCGCGTGCGGTATTTGCCGGGCTGGATTTCGGCGCCTTTGCCATCTACGACCTCGCCCTGCGCCACCCGCAGCGGGTCATCGCGGTGATTGGCCTGGAAAACCCGGCGGCGCCACACAACCCGGACGAGCCGCCGCTCACCGAGTACCGGCGCATGGGCGAGCAGCATTTCCTGCACATCGAATATTTCCGCGAGCCGCCGCGGGCAGACCGGGAACTGGCGGCCGCGCCGCGCCGCTTCCTGCACAAGGTTTTCCACACCCTGAGCGGCGCCTGCAGTTATTTCGACATGTTCCGCCATCCCCCGGGCACGTCCTATATCGACGCCATGGAAGAGCCGCCGCCATTGCCCTGGCCCTGGCTGTCCGAGCTGGAGCTGGAATTCTTTGTCTCCGAGTACAGTCGCAGCGGCTTCACCGGCGGCCTCAACTGGTACCGGTCTTTTGATCTCAAGTGGGCCCAGCGCAAGCCTTTCGAGGGTGTACAAAGTGCGGTGCCGGCCTATTTTCTCGGCAGTGAGCACGATGTCGACCTGGAGGGGTTTCACGGTGAGGACCCGATCGGCCAGATGCGGGGGATATTTCCCGACCTGCGCCAGGTGCGCATGATCCCGGGGGCCGGGCACATGGTGCAGCTGGAGGCGTCCGCTGAAGTCAACGCTATCCTGCTGGAGTTTCTCGAGGATATACAGCGGCATGTTCAAGCCGGGAGCAGCGGCTAGATGGAGACTCCAGACACCATAGTGCAGTTCTGGTTTGGCGACAGCGACGATGACGCGACCGTCGCCAGCCACTGCGCTGGCCTGTGGTGGTCCAAGAACCCGGAGCTGGACCGCAGCATCCGCGAACGCTTTGAGCCTGCCGTGCAGGCCGTCGCTGCCGGCGAACTCGATCACTGGCGCGCGAGCAGCGAGGGCTGGCTGGCGCTGATCATTCTGACTGATCAATTCCCGAGAAACATCTATCGCGGTACGCCGGACGCGCTCCGCTACGATCCCATTGCGCGGCAGCTCTGTGAAGAAGGCCTGGCGGCTGCGGTGGACCAGCAGCTGCGTCCCATTCAGCGGGTATTTTTCTACCTGCCGCTGGAACATTCCGAAAACCGGGCGCACCAGGTCCGCAGCGTGGCGCTGTTCAGGGAACTTGCCGCCAGTGCACCTGCCGGGGCGCAGGCCGTGTTCGACAGGTTTCAGGACTTTGCCCGGCGCCACAAGGCTGTGGTTGACCGCTTTGGGCGCTTCCCTCACCGCAACGAGATCCTGGGTAGACCATCGACACAAGAGGAAATTGCATTCCTGCGGGAACCGGGCTCGTCCTTCTGACGCGGTTACCGGATCTCCAGTGCCAGTCCCTGCTTGGCCAGCAGCGCCTGTTCCTGCTGTAATTCCTGGGCGGTCAGCGGATGTTGCGCCAGCCAACCCGCGGGAAACTCCAGCCGCAGGCCGTTCGCGTCGGGAGCGACGGCGAAGTCCGGCAGTGCCTCCAGTTGCTCCACATACTTGAAAATAAGCGCCAGCCGGATCAGGGTGATCAGGCGCAGCAGGCGTGGTCGCTCGGTGTCGGTGATCGCCGCCCACAGGGGATGGTCCAGCTTGCCGCGCTGGGTGGCGGCCAGCAGTGCCATCTGCTCCTGTTCCTCCTGGGAAAACCCCGGCAGGTCGGTATTGAGCAACAGGTAGGCGCTGTGGCGCTGGTAGTGCTTGTGGGAGATGGCCATGCCGATCTCGTGAGCCAGGGCGGTGCGCTGCAGCAAATCACCGTCGGTCCCGCGCAGCTCCCAGCCGTTGCGCGTGGCACTGAACAGCGTGCGGGCGCGGCGCGCCATCAACTCCGCCATGGCGGTGTCTACCCCGTAGCGCTGCATCAGGGCGTTAAGGGTCCGTTCGCGCACGTCCTCGTGACTCAGGCGGCCCATGAGGTCGTAGATGACGCCTTCGCGCAGGGCGCCGCGCGAGGTGCGCATGTGCTTGATGCCCAGTTCGTCAAACAGGGCACTGGCAATCGCCACGCCGGCGGCTATGACGTTGCGGCGCTGGCTGCTGAGTCCCTCCAGGGTGATATTGTCGAAGCGCTTGAAGCGCAGCAGGCGTTTCTCCAGTTTCTCCAGACCCTTGCGGTTGATGCCGCCATCGCTCCAGCCCTGGCTGACCAGTACAGCTTCTATCGCCTGCAGGGTGCCGGAGGAGCCCACGCACTCGGCCCAGTGGCCGGAGTGAAAGTGGTAGCGGATATGGGACACTTCCAGTCGCGCCCGGTTGTAGGCGTGTCGGTAGTTGTCCTTGTTGATCTTGCCGTCCGGAAAGCAGGTGTCCGAGTAGGAGACACAGCCCATTTGCAGGCTTTCCAGATGCTGGGGTTCGAAGCGCTGGCCTATGATCAACTCGGTGCTGCCGCCGCCGATGTCTACCACCAGCCGTGACTGGGCGTCATCTGCCAGGGTATGAGCCACTCCGAGGTATACCAGGCGCGCTTCTTCGCGGCCGTAGACCACGTCTACCGGAGCGCCGAGGATCTGTTGCGCCGGACGGGTAAAATCACGGCGATTGTCCGCCACTCTCAGGGCGTTGGTGCCGACAACGCGAATGCGCTCGGCATCGACACTGCCCAGCATCTGGGCGAAGCGCGCCAGACAGTCGAGGCCGCGCTCAATGGCATCGGGTGACAGCCGGTTGTCGGCCAGGCCCGCCCCGAGCTGGACCTTCTCCGCCAGCGCCTCCACCGGTCGCATTTCCCCGTGCTCGACGCGTGCCACGATCAAGTGAAAGGAGTTGCTGCCAAGGTCAATCGCCGCCAGCAGGCTGCCGTCGGCAAGGGGTTCTTGTGGCTGGGGTTCCAAAATGTTTGAGTTCTCGCGGCTGGCGTCGACCGATGATGATAAACGATACCCTGCCCGGACGCACGGGACCTGCCCGTGCCTGGCCCCTGCTCAGGCCAGCAGCAGGGCTGCGACGATAATCGCCAGGACGCCGCTGGTGGCGCTGAGAAGCACGACCCTGGGGGTGATTTTGGACAGTTCAGCCAATGGGTCGCCGCCGGCGTGGACCCTGGCGAGTACCGGCCACTCGATGGCACCGGCGAACGCGAGGCTGCCGAACGCTGCCGCCAGCAGGGCCACCGGCCCCGGAGCGTCGATGGGAACAGTGACCAGAAACAAGGCGATGGCCACAACCGAACCGAGTGTGCCGGCGTAGCTCATGGCGAGGAACTGGACACGGGTATTGCGCCTGAAATCCCAATCAAAGGCGAACAGGTTGATACGCCTGGTCTGGTTGCAGTGCCCGCCGACCGCAAGTGCGCCCGCGTAATGAAACCATTCGTGGATCAGGGTGGTAATGATGGCTCCAGCCAACAGACCGGTGGCGACGCTGCAAGCCGCAACCAGCGGCAGGCCGGAGAGTGCGTACCAGTTGGCGGCCGCTGCGAACAGGCCCAGCAGGGAGAGAACGACAACGAGGTGAACAAGGGCGACGAGGCGCGTGTTTACTCCGCTTGCGACGGCGCTGGCCTGTGCGGGATCGTTGATCGTGTTGTCCATAATCCTGGCCTCACGGCGAGACTGATAATGGATTTACGCAAACAACGGCCCGCCGGATGTGGCGGGAGGGCTGGCTACTTGCGCGCTGCGCCTGATGGGCGTGCTGCATAGCCGCCCTGCTGGCCGCTGATGCCGGATTTGATGTTCTGGATTTCGCCGCCCGACTGCAGGAAGTCCCGGGTCTGCTCCTCAATCGAGGAAGATGTTTCAACGGCTGCGGGCTGCTTCTTCTTGGCGGGGGCGCGTTGGGGCTTGGCGGCGGACATGCTCAGTGCTCTTGCGTCTGAAGGGCCTGTAAGTATACCGCAAAAGCACTGCTCCTGTCTGCCCCGCGGCCCCCGGACTCAGTCGGCGACGATTACCCGCGGTGTTCGCATGGGCATGCGGGTCAACAGCTCGTAGCCAATCGTGCCGGCGTGGCGGGCAACGTCACCCACGGGCAGGCCCTCTCCCCACAGGACTACCGGGTCGCCGATGGCAACCGGCGGCAGGTCGGTGACGTCGACGGTAATCATGTCCATGGAGACCCGCCCCGCCAGAGTGGCCCGTCGGCCATTGACCAGCACCGGGGTGCCGCTGGTAGCGGTGCGCGGGTAGCCATCACCGTAACCAATGGTCACTGTAGCGATTCGCGAGGGGCGCTGTGCCTGCCAGCTGGCGCCGTAGCCGACACATTCCCCGGCGGCAATCTCCCGCACTGAAATGACCGCCGATGTCAGGGTCATGACCGGTCGCAGTTGCTCAGCCTGGGGCTGGGGTTCAGCGAAAGGGGAGTTGCCCCAAAGCATGAAGCCCGGCCTGATCCAGTCGTAGTGGGCGCGGGGCCAGGCCAGGGTGGCGGGAGAGTTGGCGGCGCTGCGCAGTCCCTCGAGGCCGGCGGTGGCTGCTTCGAACAATTCGATCTGCTGCCAGGTCTGGGGATTGTGCAACTCGTCGGCAGAAGCGAAGTGGGTGGACAACACTGGCAGGCCAGCGATCTTGCCACAGGCCAGCAGCCGCTGATAGAAACTGGCCACCTGCGCCGGCAGGGCGCCGAGGCGATGCATGCCGGTGTCGATTTTCAGCCAGCAGCCCACGGGCTGCGGCAGGGCGGTTGCTTCCAGCCACTGCAGCTGTTGGTCGTTGTCAACGGTAATCCAGAATCCGAATTCGGCCGCGAGCAGCAACTCGCTGGCCTCGAAAACACCCTCCAGCAGCAGGATCGGGCAACGAATCCCGGCCTCGCGCAGCTCCATCGCTTCCTCGGTGCAGGCGACCGCCAGCGCGTCCACGCGAGGTTCAAGTTCCCGGGCCATGGTCACCGCGCCGTGGCCGTAGGCATTGGCCTTGACCACCGCCATCAGGCGCGCCCGCGGCGCCAGCTCCCGCGCCAGGGCGACGTTGTGGCGCAGGGCGCCGAGGTCCAGACGAGCCTGGCTGGGGCGTGTCATCAGTAGTCGTAGCGATGCTGCGCGAACAGGGTTTCGGCGGCGAGCCAGACGTCACCGATGCCGCCGTTGCCCACCGCCTGGCCGTCGATTGCAACGACCGGAGCCACCTCCTTGCTGGAACTGGTCAGCCATACTTCGTCGGCGGCGTGGACCTCGGCCATGGTCACTACCCGCTCCTGTACCGGAATATCGCTGTGCCGGCGCAGGATATCCAGCAGCATGAGGCGGGTGATGCCCGGCAGCTTCTGGTGATCCAGTTCCGGCGTGGCCACGGCGCCGTCCTTGACCACAAATACATTGCATGCCGCCGCTTCAGTCAGTTCACCGTTCTCGTTGTAGAGAATGGTCTCACCGTGGCCGCGGCTGTGGCCGTGCTGGTAATGCATGACGTTGCCGAGCAGGGCGGTGGACTTGATATTGCAACGGCGCCAGCGCAAATCCTCGGCCGTCGATACCCGATAGCACGTCGCTGCTGCCTTGTCTGCCACCGGCGGCGGTGGGATTTCGAAGGCGAAACCGTAGAGGGTCGGGGCGATATTTTCCGGGTAGGCATGATTGCGACGGATATCGGCCCCGCGGCTGACATGGAAATAGATCCCGAGGTTACCCTTGCCGTTGCGGGTCATCAGTTCCTCGGCGATGCCCCGCCACTGGGTTTCATCTACCCGTAACTTGATCTCGATGGCATCCAGCCCCTGTTGCATGCGCTGCATGTGTGGCCCGAATCCTACCAGCTTGCCAGCGTAGGAGGGCACGACTTCATAGATGCCGTCGCCGAACAGGAAGCCCCGGTCCATCGGCGAGATCCGGGCTTCGCTCATCGGCATGTAGTCGCCGTTCAGGTACACAATGCTCATGTTCAAATCCTGTGTTGGTTCGTTTTCAGTCGTGCAGAAAGCCAGTCAGTTGCCTGATCTCCCGGATCACGGCATCGCCCTCGGTGGGGGCCATGCCATCCTCGGTCAGGGTGTTCTCCCGGGTGACGCCGTCGACACTGCCGCGCTCGGAGAGGTAGCGCAGCGTCGCCAGTGGCGAGAATTCGCCGAGCAGGTCGCGCTGTGACCACAGGCCGAGGAAGGCGAGCAGGCCATAGGCGCCCCAGTTGGATACATCCGCCACCAACAGTTCGTCGCAGTCGGTAACCGCCACCCGTATATCCAGCGCGGCGATGGCCCCGGCGATCTTGCCCATGCCGATCTCGTTGCCGCCGTCACCGATAGCGATGGTGGGGCAGCTTGCGCGGGTCAGGAATGGATCAAATACGCCACAGCGCGGGCTGATGTCCTCGCCACGCATGTTGTAGTAGTGCCCGTCGGCGGTCACGCCCGGGCGCTCGATGGAGACCACGGCGGCGGGATTGTTCGCGGCCAGCCAGTCTGTGGCGGCCCGCTCGCCGCCATTGCCCGGCGCACAGGCCAGGGTCAGGACCCGATAGTCCGCGGCCAGGGCCTCGGCCAGCGGACTGGCGCAGGCAATGATCGGCCGGGCGCCCAGCGCCTCAAGGCCCCGATACAGGGCGATGGCGCCTACCGGGCCATCGGTTTCAAACGTGTCGCCCACCGGGAATCCGGTACCGATCAGCACCGTGCCCTGAATATCCCGCAGCAGCCCGGCAGCGCGCAGGCAATAGCCCGGCTGCAGCGCGGCGCGGGCGGTCTGCATCTGCCGCGGGTTGCGCGCAACCAGCAGCGCCTCAATGGTTTCACTCAGGGTCTGGTCATTCACCGGTCTCGCTCCCGGGGCAACTCCCGCAACGACATGTGCTGTATACGCCAATGATCGAGATGTAGTGCATTGTGGGCGCCGTGGGGGCTGATTGCCGCAAAGTGCACGGTGCCTCCCGGTTGCAGCTGTGTCAGGCGGCTGGCGTCCAGGGACAGGGCGGCGCCGATCTTGGGGTAGCCGCCGATGGTCTGGCGATCGTTGAGCAGTACGATCGGCTGGCCATCAGCGGGGATCTGGATGGCACCGAAGCAAATCCCTTCGGAGAGTATGCCCTCGATGTCACAGCGGATGGCGGGGCCCTCCAGGCGGTAGCCCATGCGGTCGCAGCGTTGGGACACGGTCCAGGCGCTGCTGAAGAAGCGCCGCTGCTGCAGCCGGTTGAAGTGATGTTGCTGATAGCCGGGTATGACCCTCACCGTCAGCTGCTGCTGGTAGCGGGGGCGCTGGTCCGGGGGCAGCTGCAGGCGGCGCTGTTGGTCTACCCGGGCGCAGGGCAGGACGTCCCCGGGTGCGAGCTTGTCGCCGCGCAGGCCACCCAGCCGTTCCCGTACCACGGTCGCGGTGCTGCCAAACTGCGGCGCCACGGTAAATCCACCGGCGACACCGAGATAGCTGCGGCAGCCATCCGTGCCGTAGCCGAGGCTGATGTGGTCGCCTGCCTGAACCCTGTGCACGGTCCACAGGTCCCGCTCGTGGCCGTTGATCGCCAGCGGCATGGTCGCCCCGGTAACGCAGATGAAGGTATCGGTGTGGGCGTCCAGTTCCAGCCCGCCAAAGCTTGCCTCGATCGCGGTGCAGGCCGGGTCGTTGCCCAGCAGGCGCTGGCACAGGCTGAAGGCTTCGCGGTCCAGGGGGCCACCGGTGGTGAGGCCGATGCCGTGCTGGCCAAAACGGCCCGGGTCCTGGAGCAGACTCAGCAGACCGGGCTGGCGCACGACCAGGCTCATGCCAGTTCCCCGCCCAGTTCCAGGAACCGCGCCCGGCTGATCGGCTCGAAGCGCACCCGATCGCCAACGGCAACCGGCATCGTCGGCTCGGCGTCCGGGTCGAACATGCGCTGCGGGCAGTTGCCGATCAGGTTCCAGCCACCCGGCGACTCGGCGGGATAGACCGCGGTCTGCCGATCGGCGATGGCCACCGCGCCGCGCGGCACTTTGGCACGGGGCGTTGCCAGCCGCGGCGCGGCGATACGCGGGTCCACCTCTCCCAGGTAGGCGAAGCCCGGGGCAAAGCCGATGGCGTAGACCCGGTACTCGGTATCGCTGTGCAGGGCGATCACCTCCTCCACGGACAGCTCGCACTGCTGCGCCAGCCGCTCCAGATCCGCGCCTGATTCCGCGCTGTAATACACCGGCAGCACGATCTCGCGGCCACCTTCGCTGGCGCTGGCGTGGTCAATTTCCTCGCGGATGCCGTGCAGGCGGTGAATGATACTCATGTGATCGGTGCGCAAGGGGTCGTAGATGACCAGCAGCGACGCGTACGAGGGCACCAGGTCAATCAGGTCCAGGCCCAATGCCCGCCGGGCCGCAGTTGCGGCGGCCTGTACCCGGGCGGCAACGTCGGCTCCCGTGCTCTCGCCGAGATAGAGTATTACCGCGTTGTCGCCGGCGTAGCTCAGCTGCATGCGCAATTCAGGCTCCCTTGATCAGTGCGCGCACGGCTTCTATGGCGCGAACGCCCTCGAGATTGTCGCCGTGTACACACAGCGTGTCGGCCGCAAGCTGCAGACGATGGCCGCTGATGGTGGTGACCGTACCCTCCCGGCGCAGCTCATCGACCTGTGCCAGCATGCGCTCGCGGTCGTGTACTGCGTGCGGTCGCTTCCGCGACAACAGGCGCCCGTCATCGTCGTAGCAGCGATCGGCGAAGGCCTCGAACAGAAGCTGCAGGCCGAGTGCCCGCGCTTCCTGTCGATGCTCTTCTGCCTGTGGCGTCGCCTGCAGCATCAACGCCAACGGACGGTGGTAGCCCGCCACCGCAGCCATCACCACTGCCCGGAGGCGGCCGTTGGCCATCATGTCGTTGTACAGGGCGCCGTGGGGTTTGACGTAGCTGATCTGCAGGCCGTGACAGACCGCCATGCCGTCCAGGGCAGCGATCTGGTAACGCAGGGCGCTGGCCAGCTCCGCATCATCCAGGTGCATGGTGCGACGGCCGAAACCAACGAGGTCCGGGTAGGCGGGGTGGGCACCGACGCTGACGCCGTGGAGGGCGGCCAACGCCAGGGTCTTGTCTATCGTGACAGGGTCGCCCCCGTGGAAGCCGCAGGCAATGTTGGCCTGGTCGATGTGGGGCATGACGTCGGCATCCATGCCCATTTCCCAGCTGCCATAGCTTTCGCCGAGATCGCAATTGAGTAGCATTGTCTATCCTGTGCGCGCAAACGCGTGTGATCAGAGTATAGCCAGTTGGCTGTTGCGCAGGTCAGTTACCAGCATGCAGCCCGGGCTGTGGGTAATTGCCAGCGGCGGCCGCGCCTGCTCCAGTGCCACCTGCGGAGTTACGCCGCAGGCCCAGAACACCGGCAGTTCCCCCGCCTTGATGCTGACCCGGTCTCCGTAGTCGGGTTGCTCCAGGTCGCGAATGCCGATCTGGGCCGGGTCGCCGAGGTGGATCGGAGCGCCGTGGACCGAGGGGAAACGGGTGCAGATCTGGATCGCACGAATGGCATCCGCCGCCCTGAAGGGGCGCATGCTCACCACCATCTTGCCGGTGAAGGGTCCCGCCGGCTGGCAGTCGATATCCGTGCGATACATCGGCACATTGACGCCCTCGGTCACGTTGCGCACTTCCAGCCCATCGGCCAACAGCGCTTCCTCGAAAGAGAACGAGCAGCCCAGGGCGAAGGTGACCAGATCATCCTGCCAGAGGCCGGTGATGTCGTTGCGCTCTTCCTGCAGCTTGCCATCCCTGAAAACCCGATAGCTTGGCACGTCGGAACGGATGTCTATATCCCCCAATAGTGGTAGCGCCGGGTCGCCCGGTACCGCGGAGCTGGCGATGAGCGGGCAGGGCTTGGGATTGGCCTGGCAGAAGCGGAGAAAATCACTGGCCCAGGTCGCGGGCAGGATGACGATATTGCACTGTACGAAACCGGCGGCGAAACCCGATGTGTTGCCGGTGTGCTCCCCGTTGCGGATGCGGTGGCGCAGTTCTGCCGGGGTGGAATTGCTGGCCATGATAAACCTCGTCGGGCGGAGGGCGGGTCCCACCACTGGAGGCCGCGCCCGGAAAACAGGATAATGTGCTCTTGCCTGCCATCATAGATGATTCCCCTCATGCTCGACCAGTTGCTGCAGATTCTCTCTCCCCGTGCCGCCAACGAAGATGTCTTTATCGCCCACAATATGCATCCGGAGGCTCCCCGGGTCTACGGAGGGCAGGTGCTGGCCCAGGCGTTGCGGGCCGCGGCCGCGACCGTCGCCCCGGATCGGGCGGTGCATTCCCAGCACGCCTACTTCCTCCGCCCCGGCGATCCGGGGGAGGAAATTCGCCTGGAGGTGGACCGGGCCCTGGATGGCGGCAGCCTCAGTTCGCGCCGGGTTGTGGCCCTGCAGCGGGGCAAGCCGATCCTGGTGTCCTCGGTTTCTTTCCAGCGTGAAGGGCGTGGCGATGAATTCCAGCAGCCACTGCCGCCAGTGCCGGCGCCGGAAACCCTGCCCAGCGAGCGGGAGCGGGCACTGGCGGAGGGCACCATGGACCAGAGCTTCATGGTGGCCACCGGCCTGGATCTGGATGTACGGCTGGTGACCCCGGTGGACTGGCGCAATCCCAAACCCCTGCCCCCGCACCTGCAGGCCTGGGTGAAAACCACCGGGCCGGTGCCGGAGGAGCAGTCCCTGCATGCCAGTCTGCTGGCCTACATGTCGGACATTCTGCTGATTGATGTCTGCCTGGCAGCAACGGGCCGCAGCTTCCTGCTGGACGACTGCCAGATCGCGAGTCTTGATCATGCCCTCTGGTTCCACAACCCGGTCCGGGCTGACGACTGGCTGTTGCACACGGTCGAGGCCGAGCGGGTCAGTGGCGGACGCGGACTGGCGCGGGGCAAGTTCTACAACCCGGAGGGAGTGCTGGTGGCCTCGGTGGTCCAGCAGGGCCTGATGCGCCTGCGTTGACGCGTTGCCTCGCCGGATGGGGCACCTTATGATGCTGGGCTGGACCGCGCCCATTATAAGGAACCCGACATGCCACACCCCGCGATAACCGCTGAAACCTACCCCCACAAGCCCGCCATCATCATGGGCGGCTCCGGCGAGATGGTCACTTATGCCGAGCTCGACGAGCGCAGCAACCAGGCGGCGCAGCTGTTTCGCTCACTGGGCCTGAAAAAGGGCGACCATATCGGCATGATGCTGCTGAACTGCCGCCAGTTCCTGGAAATCTGCTGGGGCGCGCAGCGGGCGGGCCTGATTTTCACCCCCATCAGCACCCACCTGAAGCGTGATGAAACCGCCTATATCCTTGAAAATTGCGGCGCCAAACTGTTTATTGCCTCCCATGGCCTGGCCGGCGTGGCCGAAGAGGTACTGACCGCCACGGACGGTACCATCCGCCATTTCTACATGGTTGACGGGATTATCGACGGCTTCGAGTCCTGGGACGACAGCGCCGGCCTGCAGCCTGCGGAGCGCATCGCCGACGAGGCCAACGGAGTGCCGATGCTGTATTCATCCGGCACCACCGGCAAGCCCAAGGGCGTATTCCTGCCGCCCGCCGGCGATGACGTCAATACCCCCCATCCACTGGCGGCAAGTCTGGGAGCCGCCTTCGGCTTCAGCGAGGAAACGGTGTACCTTTCGCCGGCACCGCTTTACCACGCAGCCCCGCTGCACTACAACATGATGACGCTGTACCAGGGCGGTACCACCGTGGTGATGGAGAAGTTCGACCCCGAGGCCGCCCTGGCGCTGATCGAGGAACACCGCGCCACCCACAGCCAGTGGGTGCCCATCATGTTCGTGCGCATGCTCAAGTTACCTGAGGAAGTGCGTAACAAATACGATCTCAGCAGCATGCAGTTTGCCATTCACGCCGCCGCACCGTGCCCGATTGAGGTGAAGGAAAAAATGATCGAATGGTGGGGCGAGGTCATCGTCGAGTACTACGCCGCCAGTGAAGGTATCGGCATCACCATCATCGATTCCGCCAACTGGCTGACCCACAAGGGTTCGGTAGGTCCCTCCCTGTCCGGCAAGATCCATATCCTCGATGACGATGGCAAGGAACTGCCCCCCGGCGAGATCGGCACCGTGTATTTCAGCGGTGAGCAGGCCCAGTTCAAGTATCACAACGAGCCTGACAAGACCGCCGAGGCTTTCAATGAACACGGCTGGGCCACGACCGGTGATGTCGGCTACCTGGACCGGGACGGCTTCCTGTACCTGACCGATCGCAAGCATTTCATGATCATCAGCGGCGGCGTCAACATCTACCCGCAGGAAATCGAGAACCTGCTGATCACCCACGACAAGGTGGCGGATGTGGCCGTGTTCGGGATCCCCAACGAGGAGTTCGGAGAAGAGGTCAAGGCAGTAGTGCAGCCCATGAACTGGGTGGATGCCACCGATGAAGTGGCAATCGAGATCATGGAGTGGCTGCGCGAGCGCATCTCCCACATCAAGTTGCCGCGGTCGCTGGATTTCCACCGCGAGCTGCCGCGGATGGACAACGGCAAGCTGTACAAGCGGCACCTGATGGAAGAGTATCGCGGGGCGACCCGCACGGATGAGAAAGGTGACATGCTGGACAAGGGCAAGAATCCGCCCGAGGGGTAATGCAGTGGCCTGCCCCCGCGGTTGCTGCGGGTGCAGGCCCTCGGCGATCCTTCAACGTTCGGCGACTTCCTGCCCGGACTGCAGGCTGCGCCCCGTCCTGCTGGCATGCATTTCCTCAAGACCCAGATGGCCCACGTTGCTGACCGCTTGATCCATCGCCGCCTCCAGGCAGGCCCTGCGGTCCCGGTTCATGGCGGCATTGCGGATGTCGGCCCGCGGAGAACACACATCGCTGGTCGCCTGGGTCAGGCGCACGTAAAGCTGCTCCAGGCCCGCGGGCCGACTCAAGTCGAGATCTGCCCAGGTGACCGTCGCTGACCGTTCCGTGCGCCCGGCAGCGGGGAAGCGTACGAAGTTGGCCCGGGTATCGCGAGTGATTTCCCGGGCGGTGGGCTGCTCCATGATGCGGCGGTAGTCCTCCGCTGCGACTGTCTGGCTGTTGACCAGTGGCAGGGCCAACGCCAGTGACAGGATCGCGGTGGCACCCAGGGGCAGTTTGCTGAGCTTCTCATTTTTTACAGTTTTCATGAGGTGTTCCTCGCTTGTGGGCTTTCGTTTACGGGCTTTTCGCCGGGAGGTATTCCCTGCTGTTCAGCCCTGAGCCAAGTTGAGCACAGGCGTTGGTGCGGCGCCGGATGAAGCCGTGATTTCGCCGGGAGGAAGTTGTGATTTACCTCTGATGGAAATGTGATGGCATGTAAATCAATAGGTTAGAGGCTCCTTCATGTCCGCGCCGCCGCTGGTATCTGGCGAGCGCGGCATCTTTGCGGATCCGGTACCAGGCTGATCGGGTTCTGCCCGGGTGCCCGCCCGGCGCCTGTGACCCGATACGGGGCGAGGTCTGGTAAGCTTGCAAGGAGATTGACAGCAAGGATGGCGACATGGCGCGGCAAGTCCGCTTTGGTGACTGGCATTTTTGCCGCGACACCGGTGTGCTCGACAGGGACGGTACGGTGGTTTCCCTGGAGCCGCGGGTGGCCGCGCTGCTGCAGCACTTTCTCGATCATCCCGGTGAGCTGCTGAGTCGCGACCAGCTGGTTGCGGAGGTCTGGGAGGGCAGGGTGGTGTCTGACGACGCCATCCGCCGGGCGGTATCGTCGCTGCGTCGCGCCCTGGCGCTGGATGGCAGCGACAAGCTGATCACTACCGTGCACAAGAAAGGCTATCTGGCGAGTCTGCCGGTGCCAGTTCCCGTGCCGGCGCCGGGGCCAGCGCCAATGCCGATGGATGCTGGAGTTGAAGCGGCGCCAGCTGCGACTCGGCGCCGCAACCCGGTTTTGCCGCGACGATCGCTGTTGCTGCTGGCGGTCATGCTGTTATTCACGACCCTCGGTGCGGCCTGGCACCTGCTGCAGTCCCCGATCCCTGACGCCCAGACTGACGATGTAAAGGGCCCGCCCTACACCCTTGCGGTGCTGCCGTTTGTGGACCTGAGTGAAAATGCGGACAACGGCTTTCTGGCCGACGGGCTGGCGGAAGAGCTGCTGGGGCTGCTGGGGCGCTTCGATGCATTCCGGGTACCCGCCCGCAGTTCCTCGTTTCAGTTCCGGGGCCAGGTGGTCAGCCCGCGAGAGGTCGGCGAGGCGCTGGGGGTGCGCTATCTGGTTGAAGGCAGCGTCCGGCGGGATGGCGACCAGGTCAGCGTTGATGTGCGTCTTGTTGAGGCTGCTACCGGCTTTCAGCTGTGGTCGGAAAACTACCAGCGCGACCTCGCGGGTTTGTTCGCCCTGCAGTCGGACATCGGCACCCAGGTCGCCCGCGCGCTGCAGGTGGCCCTGGTGGAGCCGACGCTGCCCGCCGCCCGCGCGCTGGAAGCTGCCGGGCCCGCGGGTGCCAAGGCTTACCTCGAATACCTGCGCGCCCGGCAGCTGATGAGCAGCTGGGGAACCGCCGACCTGGAGGCAGCTATTGCTCATCTGCAGAACGCCATTGCCCTGGCGCCGGATTTTGCCCCGGCCTATACCCGCTTGGCGGAAGCGATACTGACACAGGCCAGTGGTCGGGACGATAACGCGCGGATGCAGACCCGCGACACAGTAAAGGCCCTGATCGAGAAATCCCTGGCGCTGGATCCGGATCTGGGTGAAGCCTACGGCCTGCGCTCCAGCTTGTGGCCAGACGGGGAAGAAGCGTTGAAGGAGCAGGATCTGCGCCGGAGCATAGCGCTCAGCCCGAGCTATACTTTGGCCTATCGATGGCTCGCGGAGTATCTCTATTTTCAACTCGGACGAGGCGATGAGGCAATTGCGTTGATAGACCAGGCCCGGGCTCTGGATCCCCTGTTGCCTCGCAACCATTACCTCAAGGCGTTGATGATGCTGGACAGTTGTGAGCACGAGCGGGCCGCAGAGCTTGCCCGGGACGCGCTGCGGGTCAATCCCCGCTTTCGCTCCGGACTGGTCATGCTCGCCCGGGTTGCCGAACAGCGGGGCGAGCTGGCCGAGGCGGTGCGGCTGCAGGAGCAGGCACTCGAGCTGGATCCCCGCGCCGACTGGCTTAGAGAGCGGCTGCACATGACCTACACAGATCTGGGAGATATTGCCGCCGCGCGCGAGATGGGCGGCGATCATTTCCGGACCCTGCTGCGAGAGTCTCTTTTCCTTGCGAATCATGCTGCGACGAGTGATTTGATTTATTCGGCCGAACCCCTTTCTCCGGAGGCCGCACCGCATCGTCTCTGGAGACAAACCGACGTGCTCCTTGTTACCGCCATGACCAGCGGAGATTATGCCCGGGCCCGCCGCTACCTGAGTGACCATCTTGAATACAATGGTGGGCTGCCGCAAACCCTCGCCCCCAAAGACCTCTTTTATCTGCTCAATATGGTTCTCGTCTGGTATGGGCCGGACCATGACACCGCGGCCCAGGGCCTGATAAATCGTCTGTGGACGGAAATGAACGCAATGCGGGGGGAGTTCCGGAGTTGTCTGGCCAGCTATCAACCACTGGCGCATGCGCTGGCCGGCGTGAGCCTGGGGCGCCATGACGAGGCAATCGCAGTGCTTGAGAGCGCAATCGACAACGCAGACATTGCGTCCAGCTGGCACTGGATCATCCTCAACCACCCTGCATTTGCTCCTCTGCTGGAGGAACCCCGGCTGCAGGAATTGTTGCAGCAGCGGCAGGCTGTAGTGGCGGAGCAGCGCGAGATTCTGGAAAGGATGCGTGCCGAAGGCGTCGTGCCGCTGCGGGGGCAGGGCAGCGGAAGTCCCGCGCCGGGCTGACCCGAATCCGCAGGCACTGCGGGGCACCGCCCGTCCCGCGCGCAGGCGAGAGCTGGTAAGCTTGTGGGCGGCGTGACTGCAGGGAAGGCGACATGGCGCGGCAAATCCGCTTTGGTGACTGGCACTTTTATCCCTATACCGGGGTGCTCGAGAGGGAGGGGGCAGCGGTCTCACTGGAGCCTCTGGTAGCGAGCCTGCTGGAATATTTTCTCGACCACACCGGCGAGCTGCTGAGTCGCGACCAGCTTATTGCGGAGGTCTGGGAGGGCAGGGTGGTGTCTGACGACGCCATTCGCCGGGCGGTATCCTCGCTGCGGCGCGCCCTGATACTGGATGGCAGCGACAAGCTGATCACTACCGTGCACAAAAAGGGCTACCTTGCGAGGCTGCCCCGCGTCGAGCCGCTGCCGCCCGATGCTGCTGTGCGGCCCCCCGCCGAACCGGCGCTTCCCGCTGCCCCGGTGTTGTCCGCCACCAGCTCAGCCCCCCGGGCTGTCGCTGGTTCCTTCAACCCTGCTATTGCGCGACGTCCACTGCTGCTGGTTGTATTGTTGTTGCTGGTCATGCTCGCCAGTGTCTGGGCCTGGCTGCAGCGGCCGCCGCCCGCCGCCACCGCGATGGATGATCCGCCCTACACCCTGGCGGTGCTGCCCTTTGTTGACCTCAGCGAGAATGCCGACAATGCCTGGCTGGCGGACGGTCTGGCGGAGGAGCTGCTGGGATTGCTGGGGCGCTTCAGTGACTTCCGCGTAGCTGCCCGCAGTTCCTCATTCCTGTTTCGCGATCCGGCGGCCAGTCCGCGGGAAGTGGGGACGGCGCTTGGGGTGCGCTACCTGGTGGAGGGTAGTGTGCGCCGGGATGTCGATCGGGTGCGCGTTGATGTGCGGTTGCTGGATACCGATTCCGGCTTCCAGCTCTGGTCGGAAAACTACACTCGCGGCCTGTCCGGTCTGTTGGCGTTGCAGTCGAATATCGCGACCCAGGTGGCACGGGCACTGCAGGTGGTGCTGGTGGAACCGGAGCAACCGGGTGCCCTGGCGCTGGAAGATGCAGGAGCCGAGGGTGGCCAGGCCTATCTCGAATACCTGAGGGCCCGGCAACTCACGGCCAGTTGGGCGACGGCCGATCTGGAGGCCGCTGCCCTGCGTTTGCAGAACATCATTGACCTGGCACCGGACTTTGCCCCGGCCTACGCGCAGTTGGCCGAGGTCATGCTGATTCAGGCCAGTCGGGGCGGGGGCGAACAAGGCCCACCGAAGCGCGAGCTTGCTGCCACCCTGGTGGAGAAAGCCCTGCAACTGGATCCCGATCTTGCGCCTGCCTACACCATACGGGCGGGCCTGTACCGCGATCCCGGAAATCCTGCAGTGGAGGCCGACCTGAGGCGCAGTATCACCCTGAATCCCAGCTACCCCAAGGCCTACGAGATTCTCGCGCAAAGGCTGTTTGCCAGCGCCGAGCGGCGGCAGGAAGCGCTGCAGCTGATTGATCAGGCCCGCGCGCTGGACCCGCTGCGCGCCCGGCTACATCATGTCAAAACCTACATGACCTTTGATCTCTGCCAGCTCGACGCTGCCGAGGATCTCGCCCGGCAGGCACTGCGGGTGAATCCCCGGTTTCCCGCTTCCCTGGTGATGCTGGGTCACATCAACAGCTGGCGGGGGGAGCTGGCGGAGGCGGTGAAGCTGCAGGAGCAGGCGCTGGCTATGGATCCCGACAGTATCTGGACGCGACAGCACCTGCACAACGCCTACCTCGTGCTCGGGGAACGGGAAGCGGCGCGACAGGTGGACGTCAGCAGCGCCCGGTCGCTGTGGGCCGAGCGCCTGCTGCTGGAAGGTCCAGCCAGCGCGGGGGAGCTGGTCTACGGCAGTGACGCCGCCACCATGCGGCGCCAGCTGGGGCCCTGGTCCGAGACCTACTCGGTGCTGGCGGCCGCGATTGTCAGCGGCGATTTTGCGCTTGCGCAGCGGCATATCGAGGAGCGGTTCGGCTTCGATGGCGGCCTGCCGGAGCACATCGATCCCGCCGAGTTGACGGCGCTGGTGAACATGGTGCTGATCTGGTTCGGAGGCTCGCTGGATCAGCGGGGCCTGGAGCTCATGCAAGACCTTGACGCGGAGATGGCGAGACAGGACTTGCAGGCTCCCAACTGCCTGCAGGGCCACATGCCTCTCGCGCGGGCGCTGGCGGCAACGGCCCTGGGAGAGCCCGACCGCGCGCTCGGTCTGCTGCGGGAGGGGGAGCAGCGGAACCGGCTTGCCGGCGGCTGGTATCGTTTGCTGGAGGTCCAGCCCGCGTTCGCGGCGCTGGTCGCGCATCCGGAATTTACCGCCCTGCAGCGCGACTGGGAGCAGCGCCTGGCAGACCAGCGGGCACAGCTGGCGCAGCTGCGGGAGAATGGCAGCATCCCCGACCGCCGGGCGGCACCGCCGGGTTGAGCGCCTTCTGTTCAGAAGCGAACACTGGCTCCGAGGAACCAGTACTGTCCCAGCGCATCGTAGACCCCGGGCAGGGTGTTGCCATTGCCGGCCGGGGGATTGACCTGCACCAGCGGTGGGGCCTTGTCCAGCAGGTTGTTCACCCCGGCCTGTAGCGTGACGCCTTCCCGGGCCGCCCAGCGCAGGGACAGGTCGAGATAATCATGGGCCGGTACCTCGGGCCCGACACCGGTAACCGGCGACAGCCCACCGATGTGCCGCCAGAGGCCGCTGACCTCCAGCTGCCAGGGGGTGTCCCAGGTCAGGCGCAGATAGTTGCGGACCTTCGGTATCACGCTGTTGCAGTTGCCGCCCCAGCGTCCGCGACATTCCAGTACGGCGCCCCCCGGCGCGTCCTGGAGCTCCCAGGACTGTACCCGGGTAAACAGATTGTGGAGGCGCAGGCGACCCGCGGCGCCCAGTTCCCGGCTGAACGCCAGTACCAGGTCCAGGCCACGGGTACGCAGATAGCCGGCATTCTGTTTGCGCGCGTCCACGAGCCCGGTGCCGGTGGGGCGCCAAAGATCGCCGCGCTCGGGATCGCGTTGCACTTGCCGGCACAGGCTTGCCAGGCCGGTGTCGAGGCAGCCCTGGAGCGTGCTGGCCGGGTCCGGCTCGGTGATTGCACGCTCGATTTCAATGTCGTAGGCGTCCAGGCTCAGGAGCATCCCCTCGGCCCAGTCCGGCGTGTAGACCAGCCCCAGGGTGCGGGTGCTGGCATCCTCGGGCTGCAGCGCATTATTGCCGCCAGCGAGGGAGCGCAAATTGTTGTTGGGGCTCTGGGGGATGCTGCCGTATTGTTCGGCGCTGACACCGCTGCGGGCGCAATCGGCCAGTGAGCGTGCAGGTGAGGCGCCGGCACAGGGGTCGCCCGTGCTGGCAGTGAACGTGCGGGTACCCTCGGGACTGAACAGTTCCTCGATATTGGCCACCCGGGTGGCCTCCTGCAGGCTGCCTCGCAGCCGCAGCGCGGGATTGATTGCCCAGACACTGGCCAGCTTGAAACTGTTGCTGGTGGTGTCGGTGGAATAGCGGGCATGGCGATAACCGAGATCCAGCGTCAGCAGTTCTATCCCCGGCCGGTTCTCCACCAGAGGCGTGTGCAGTTCCGCATAGGCTTCGGTGATGTCGAAGCGACCGTCCAGCACTGGCACGGGTAGGCCCGTGCCAGCGGCGTCACCCGACCGGTACAACTGATCCGGGTTGTAGCGCAGGGTCTCCTCCCGATATTCGCCGCCGAGGACGACGGCGGTCCGGCTTGCAGCCAGAGGCGATTGCAGCAGGGGCAGTGCCGGTTCACCGCCGATCCAGCCGGCGACCACCGCCTGGGAGGTGCGGCCACGGGCGCTGAGCGGCGCGCCCAGATAGGCAATGGCTTCCGGGGTGACCGCACCCTCGGTAAAGATGTTCCAGGGCACACAGGCGGGATCGCTGCCATCGAGGCGGGACGCGCACACGGGCTCGCCGCTGGCCGGATCGCGAGTGACGTCAAGGGCCTTTCGCATCCGCGACACCAGCAGTTCATTGGCGGTCGAGTCGCGCAGGGTCACTTCCGCAAACTGGCCGTAGACTTCGTACTGCCAGCGTTGCCCCAGTTTTCCCTCCAGCCCCAGCAGGGCGCGGTGCGACTGGTGGTCAATGCTGCGGCGGCGCGGGCCGCCCTCGACATTGCGTCGGCCGATAAACAGCAGCGGTGGCTCATCCCCCTCAAGTCCGTAGCTGTCGCAAACCAGCGAGCGCTGCTGCGCGGACAATAGCGGATTGTCGCAGCGGAAGGCGCTGTCGAGGAAAAAGGCACCGGAGGGCGCGATCTGGGCCGTGGTGTTGTTGTCCATTGCCATCAGCTGGGTGAACACCCGGACCCGGGGCGAGAATGCGTAGTGCCCCAGCACACCGGCGGTCCAGCGCCGGTCCGGGCGCTGGAAGTGGTTGAGGGAGGCAAAATTGTAGCTGCGGCCATCGTAGGGCAGGAAGCTGTCGCCCTGAACGATGACATCAATCGGGGGCAGTCCGAAGTCGACCGGCAGCAGGCCGAAATCCGTAAAGCGGCCCTCGCCGATCACAGAGGAGCCGAAACAGCGGCGATTGTCGCCTCTCTGCTGCAGGGCGCAGGCGCTGTGAATCCGGTCGGCCTGGATAACGGCGTCGCTCTCGCGCCAGGTTGCGTAGGCAGTGAGGTTGCCCGCGCCGTCAGCGAAGTTGTGCCCCGCCCGTAGTGCGATGTGCTGGCTGTCGCCATCGCGGACGCTGCGAGCCGGCAAGTCGAAGCCGCCGGCATCCAGCAGCCTGGCAATGTCGCTGTCACTGTTCCGGTGCCAGTACTGGCTGAATTGCGCCTCCAGCCCCACACCCTCGAAGTCGTCGACGAGCAGGAAATTCACCACTCCCGCCACCGCATCCGAGCCGTAGGTGGCAGAGGCACCGCCGGAGAGGATTTCCACCCGCTTGATCAGCGCCGCCGGGATCTGGTTGACATCCGCCACCCCGGCACTCAGCGGGGAGCCCCCCGGCAGGCGCCTGCCGTCCACCAGCACCAGGGTGCGCTGGGGGCCGAGGTTGCGCAGGTCGACAGTCGCGGTGCCGGTGCTGCCATTGGCGGTGTTGCGGTTCTGATCGGTGTAGACCTGGGGCAAGGCCCGCAGCAGATCTTCCAGCCGGTCGCTGCCGCCGTGGGAGAGATCATCCGCCGACAGGTCAACCACCGGGCTTGGGCTGCCGAGATTGACGCGCTGGATGCGGCTGCCGGTGACCAGCACTTCTTCAATGATCCTGTCCCGGTCCTTCGCCGTAAGGCTGGCGCCCGCGGCTTGCGGAATCAAAACCAGATTCCCCAGCAACGTACCTGCAAGCAGGCACTTGCGGAAGTCATTCATCTGTCTGCCCCCGGTCGACCCATTACCCAAGCCGCATCTGCGCACATGTCCATGGCAGGCACCCTGCAGCAACAAGCTTAACACCGGTCAATGAACTTCTCTGCACTACCTCTGCAGCAGGTTTGCGCCGATGGTATTGAGCTCAGGTGGACGGAACCTGGACAGTCGGGGTTGCAATCGTCTGCGTTTGCCGCAGCGGCAGGTAGTAGGCGGGCAGCACAAACAGGGTAAACAGCGTCCCCACCAGCATACCGGCGGTGATCACCAGGCCGATGCTGAAGCGGCTGTTGGCGCCGGCCCCGGTGGCAATAACCAGCGGCAATACGCCGAGCACGGTGGCGAAGGTGGTCATCAGGATCGGGCGCAGGCGCAGGGCCGCCGCCTCCAGCACTGCATCCCGGTGGCTGCGGCCATCCTGGCGCAGGTTGTTGGCGAACTCCACGATCAGGATCCCGTGCTTGCTGATCAGGCCGATCAGGGTCAGCAGCCCGATCTGGGTGTAGATGTTGAGGGTGGCGAAACCCAGGGCCAGCGGCACCGTGGCGCCAAAAATGGACAGCGGCACCCCCACCAGTACCACCAGCGGGTCGCGGAAGCTGTTGAACTGGGCTGACAGGACCAGAAAGATCAGGATCAGCGCCAGGCTGAACAGCAGCGGGAAGGAGGCGCTCTCCTCAATGAAGCGGCGGGAGCCGCCGGTGTAGCCGGCGCGGAAGCCGCTGGGGGCGATTTCCTCCAGTTTCGTTTCCAGGAACGCCAGCCCGTCGCCCAGCGAGTTCGGGGGCATCATCATGCCCTGGATGGTGGTGCTGTTGAGCTGCTGGTACTGGCTCAGTTCATTGGGTTCGACCCGCGAGCCCAGTGTCACCAGCGCCGACAGGGGCACCAGTTCGTCGCTGGCGGTGCGCAGGTAATATTGCTCCAGCGCCTCCCGGGTGAGGCGGAAGTCGCGGCCGGCCTGGGGGATGACCTTGTAGCTGCGGCCCTCGAGTTCGAAGCGGTTGATTTCCGCCTCGCCCAGCATCACCGCCAGGGTCTGGCCGATCTCCTCCATGGAGACACCCAGGCGCGATGCCAGCGGCCGGTCTATGCGCACTTCGATTTCGGGCCGGTCCAGGGCCAGGGTCTGGTTGACGAAGATGAACAGCCCCGATTCGCGAGCTGCTTCCAGCAATGTCACGCCGACCTGGTAGACCTCGCTGTGATCGGCCGTGGAGGCGACCACGAAGCTGACTGGCAGCCCCGCATCCGAGCCCGGTAGCGAGGGAGTCCCGAAAGAGAAGGCCTCCAGCCCGGCGATGCTGCCCAGCCGCTGCTGGAATTCGGCCTGTATCTCCTGCTGGCTGCGCTCGCGCTCGCTCCAGTGGTGCAGTGTCAGGCCGCCGAAGTTGAATTCCGGGGAAACCGCTTGCCAGGAGTGGCTCACCTCGGGAATCTCGCGCCAGATGTCCACCACCTGGTCCAGAAAGCGGTTGATGTACTCCAGGTTGGCGTAACGGGGTGTGCTGCCGACCACGTAGAGGGCGCCGGTATCCTCTTCCGGTGCCAGTTCCTCGCGCGTCAGCGAGAACAGCAGCGGCAGGCTGGCAATGAGCACCATGCTGAACATCAGCACCGCGCCGCGGTTATCCAGGCAGTGTGCCAGCAGACGCTGATAGGCCAGGGTGAAACGTTCGAAATGGTGATCCAGCCAGTTGGCAAAGCGCCCCTGGTGCGCCTGATCCTTGAGCAGGCGCGAGCACATCATCGGGCTCAGGGTCAGGGCGATAATGCCAGAGACCATGACGGCACCGGCCAGGGTCAGGGCGAATTCGCTGAACAGGGTACCGGTGAGACCGCCGATAAAGGCGATGGGTGCATAGACTGCGGCCAGGGTGAGGGTCATTGCCACCACCGGCCAGGCTACCTCGCGCGCGCCCCGGATGGCCGCCTCCATCGGCGCCATGCCATGCTCGATGTGGCGATGGACATTCTCCACCACCACGATGGCGTCATCCACCACCAGGCCGATGGCAATCACCATGGCCAGCAGGGTCAGCAGATTCAGGGAGAAGCCGAGGCTGAAGATCAGGAACACCACGCCAATCAGGGACAGCGGGATGGCGACCAGCGGGATCAGCACCACCCGCAGCGAGCCCAGGAACAGGTAGATCACCAGAATGACAATAAGCACCGCTTCCAGCAGGGTGTTGCGCACTTCCTTGAGCGCGGCGTCAATGGCGATGGTACCGTCCCAGTCCAGGTACAGCTCCAGGTCCGCGGGCAGCGCCGCGGTGATGGCGGGCAGGGCATCGTGCACGGCGGCGCTCACCGCCAGCGGGTTGGCATCCGGGGTGGTGGTGATGGAGATGAAGGTGGCCTCGCGGCCGCTGGAGAGGGTCTGGAACTGGCTGTTTTCCTCTGCCAGCTCAATGTCGGCGACATCGCCCAGGCTGACCTGGCGGTCGTCCTCGCGGAACACCGTTAGCGCGGCGAATGCTTCCGGTGTCTGCAGGTCTGTGCGTGGATCCACGGTGGCCCGAATCAGTTCACTCTCGGTGCTGCCGGCCGTGGCGATGAAATTGTCCCGGCTGATGGTGGCGTGGACATCGCTGGCGGTGACGCCGTGGGCGGCCATGCGCAGTGGGTCCAGCCAGATCCGCATCGCCGGAAACCTGCCCCCGAGGATCTCGGCCTTGCCAACGCCCTCCAAGGTGGCGAGTTCCGGTTGCACACTGCGCGCGAGGTAGTCGGAGATTTCCGCCGTGCTCATCTGCTCGCTGTAGAACGCGAGGTAGATCAGGGCATCGTCGCCGCCACCGGTGGTCACCACCGGGTCATAGACCTCACGGGGCAGCTGGAACCGCGCTTCATTGACCTTGGCGATGACTTCGGTGAGCACGTCGCTGCTGTTTTCGCCCAGACGCACGTGGACGCTGATTTCGGAAGTGCCGGGGTTGCTGGTCGAGGTCATGTACTCGACGCCGCGGGCGCCAGCGATGGTGCTTTGCAGGGGCGTGGTGACGAAACCCTGCACCGAGCGGGCGCTGGCGCCGGGATAGACCGTGACCACGCGGATGACGCTGCGCTCGACCTCGGGAAATTCCCGGATCGACGTTCTGTTGGCCGCCGCGATGCCCAGCAAAAGGATCAGCGCGCTGACCACGAGGGCCAGCACCGGGCGCTGGATAAAGGTATCGGTGAAGCGCACCCTCAGGCTCCTGTCATGCGGTTGCTGGTCACAGTGGCGCGTTTTCGTCTATCTGGATGCTGGCGCCGCGGTACAGCTTGTTCTGGCCCGCGGTCACAATTCGCTCCCCGGCCGCCAGACCTTCAAGAATGGCGATCCGGCCGTTGGCTGCGGCGCCGATGCGCACCACCCGGGGCTGCACCTGCAGGCCGCCTTCTTCCCCGGGCTCGACCACGAAAACGGTATCGCCGCTGGTGGAGTAGGTGATGGCGGTCTCCGGCACGCTGACCCGGGTCTCGGTCCGGTCCAGGTCGATGCTGATCCTGGCAAACATGCCCGGCAGCAGGCCTTCACTCTCGCTCAGTTCAGCCCGCAGCAGCAGGCTGCGGGTGTCGGCATCCACCAGCGAGTCCAGTGCCGTGAGGGTGGCAGCGAACAGCCGCTGTTCATACCCGGGCACCGCGACCCGCAGCCGCAGGCCGGGCCGCAGCAACGGCGCGAAGCGGCCGGGAACCGCAAAATCAACTTCCAGCGTGTCCAGGTCCTGCAGGCTCGCTACCCGGGTCCCGGCCTCGACATAGTCACCAACCCGGGCCTGGACGATACCCACGGTGCCGGCGAACGGCGCCCGTAACTGCTTGTTGGCGAGCACTGCTTCGGTCTCCGCCAGCTGCGCCTCGGCCACCGCCAGATCAGCCCGGGAGCGGTCGTACTGGGTCTGGGGGATGGACTTCTGCTCCAGCAGGCGCGCATCGCGCTCGAACAGCAGTCGCGCCAGCTCGACAGCAGCCCGCTGGCGCTCGCGGCTGGCCAGCTCCGCGCGGTCGTTCAGCTGCAGCAGCAGTTGGCCTGCTGCCACGCGCTCTCCTGAGCGCACCGCGACCGCTGTTACTTCGCCGCTTTCTTCAGTGCTGAGCTCGACCCCGCGGGCGGCCCGGATGCTCCCGGTCGCCGTCAGCGTCTCTGGCCACAGGCTTTCTGCAGCAGTCGCCGCAGCGACAGTGATCGGTGGCTGGCTGACGTCCTGGTTCGCATAGCCGGTAAACTGCTGATAGAGGTAGGCGGCAATCGTGCCGAATATCAGCAGCAACAGGGCGAGGGCAATAAGGTAAGCGCGCAAAACGGGTCTCTTCTTTTTTTTGGTTGCCGACGGTGGCGTGTGGGTCGCCGTCGGTATCGTATTCTAGGGACTTTGGCCGGCGCCTGCACCGACTGAAAATGTAACAATGACCAACTCGGGGCCGCTGCCGCCCGGTGTCGCTGTGGCCTGATTCAACCTGTGCCCGGCCTTGGGTTTGCAGTATGCTAGCTGTAGGTCAAGTGGCAGAGAGGTCAGCCCGTGAGAACATCCCGCAAACTAGCCCAGCTGGAACGGCAAATGGCCGCCTGCAACTCCTACGCTGAATGGTGCGAGGCGGCGCTGCAGCACGATGAGTTGTCCGGCATGCGGCGCTGGCGCGAAGTCGACCAGACCCGGCAGTACGACTACAGCCAGATCCGCCTGCGCCTGGACCGGCTGCGCAGCCTGCGTTCGCGCCACGACTACCAGGGCCTGCTGTTTACCCTCAACGAGGGCATTCACGGCAACATGGGCGGCATGGGGCGCAGTACCCTCTACCAGCGCGCCAAGTTTGGCACCAAGCATCTTATTGAGCAGTACATCGACGAGGTGGATGATTCGCTCCGTTTCCTGGCGGAATTGAAGAGTGATGACGTCACGCTGCAACAGAAGCTGGATTTTTTCTACCGCGCGAATATCTGTTTCGGTCGCTCGGCGCTGATGTTGAGTGGCGGCGGTGTGCTCGGGTTCTATCACCTGGGTGTGGTCAAGGCACTGCTGGAGCAGGGCCTGCTGCCCCGGGTAATTTCCGGCTCCAGCGCCGGCTCGCTGGTGGCCGGCGTCGTGGGGACCCATAGCGATGCTGAACTGGAGCACTTTTTCGACCCCGACAATGTGCACTTTGAGGCCGAGCGAGAAGCGAGCGTTTTTTCACGGATGTTTTTTGGCCGCAATCCCCAGATCGACGTGCACGACCTGGAGAAAATCATTGCCCGCCTGGTGCCGGAGATGACATTCCAGGAAGCCTACGAGAAGACCGGGCGCCAGATCAGCATTACCGTGGCGCCGGCGGAGACACACCAGCGCTCCAGGTTGCTGAATGCCATTACCTCGCCCAATGTCTATGTGCGCTCTGCGGTGATGGCGTCCTGTGCTGTCCCCGGCGTATTCCCGCCGGTGATGCTGATGGCGAAAAATGCCCACGGTGAAGCCCAGCCCTACCTGCCCACCCGCAAGTGGGTGGACGGCTCAATCGCCGACGATCTGCCAGCCAAGCGGCTGTCGCGCCTGTACAGCACCAATCACTACATCGTCAGCATGGTCAATCCCATCGCCACCCCGTTTCTGCGCGGCAATCGCAAAACCAGTGGCTTGACCGCGGCACTGGGCAGCCTGGGTGTCGGCATTGGCCGCGAAGTGCTGAATTTCTACCGTGGCATGGTGCAGAAGAAAGGCGATAACTGGCCCCGCTTCAACCTGCTGATGAACGGCATTCATTCGCTGCTGGACCAGGAGTACAGCGGCGACATCAATATCGTTCCCAGTTTCCGCTGGTACAATCCGGCGAAGATTCTGTCGCACCTCTCCGAGAAGGAGCTGGTGGAGTTGATGCATGGCGGGGCGCACTCGGCCTTTCCCAATATCGAGACTATCCGCATCTGTACCAAGATCAGCCGCACCATGGAGGAGATCCTGCACCGCTTCGAGTACGGGGATCTCAGGCCCAACTCCGAAGAGTACCGCCGGCCGCGGGCTTCCCGGCGTCGACCGCCGCCCACCCGCGCGGACCGCGAGTCACAGCGGGACCTGGTCGGTGTTGTCGATGCAGCGGCGAAACCCCGGCGCCGGGCCAAGGCGAGTCGCAAGAAGGTGGCGCCTGCCCGGTCCCGGGACGGTAGCGAAAAGAGCGACGGAGGCGGTGACCGGGCCGCAGCCTGATCGCGCCGCCGTGGTGCCGGATCAGTCGACAGGCGTTGGCGGCAGGTCGGGCTTGGCGTAGGCCATGCGCCGCAGACGGCGGGTGTTGTAGTAGCTGTCCAGTCCGCTGAGGGCGACGGTGCCCGCGGTGCAGATATCCACCGCACCGTCAGCGCCCAGGCAATCGTCGGGTACCTCGGCCAGCACAATCTCCCCGATCAGGAAATGGGTATCGTTGATCTCCAGCTGCTGGTGCTCTCGCAGTTTCAGTCCCATGCGGATAGAGGCTTCGCGGACAAAAGGCGCAGCAAAACCCTCTACCCAGAGCTCCCCCAGGCCGGTGGCCGCAAACTCCGATTGCTTCCGTGGATAGCGGGCAGCAGTCTGGTGCGCGGCCTCGATAAACTGGTCGCTGACATGGTTGATGGTGTAGCAACCGGTGGCGAGGATGTTGTCCAGCGTGTGCCGTTCCACCGGGCTGGGGCGGATGATCAGCGCCAACAGCGGCGGCTGTGAGCCGAGATGCACGACCGAGCTGATGATGGCCAGGTTGGTTTGACCCTGACGATCCGCGGTGCCCACGAGATTGGCCGGCTTGAAGCCGCTGAGGGAATTGACCAGGGCGGCGCGGTAGCGCGATTCCAGGGCGGCGATGTCCTTGCTGCTGAAGAGCATGTTCGGATTCCGTGTTACGGATAGAGGCGCCGGTAGCGGCGTTCGGCCCACAGGCGATAGGCAGCATCGGCGATCGGGCGAATCAGGGGCCAGCGCAGCCAGCGCCACAGGGGCCCCAGGCGGGTGTGCTGCCACGCGGCCACGTTGGCATCGATCCCGGTCAGCAGGCGCCCGTCCGCGGTGCGCAGATGCAGGTTGCGCAGGAGCGTTTCCCGATCCGGCAGGGCCGGGTCGGGTTCCAGCGCGTGGATGTCGCGCAGTTGCAGGCCTGCGTCGCAGAGTTTCCCCAGGCGCGCCATTTCGGTGGTGCACAGGGGGCAGCGACCGTCGTAGTAGAGGATGTCGGCGAAGTCTTTGGCAGGGTCTGTGTTCATGTAGCATGGATACGCACCCGGCTCGCCGCTGGATGACAGCAGCGCGCCGCGGCGCCGGGTTTCACTCGATCAGCTGTACCGCCAGCCGTGACAGGGGCTCGACAAGGTTGCCGCGGGCGTCTGCCTCGGCGCTGGACGCGGTGCCGATCTGCGCCCGCTTCTTGATACCCTGGACAATGGCCGCCAGCCGGAACAGGGAGAACACCAGGTAGAAGTTCCAGTTGTCGATACCGTCGCGCCCTGTGCGCTCGCAGTAGCGGGCGATGTATTCCTCGTCACTGGGGATACCCAGCGATGCGCGGTCGACACCGGCGAGACCCTTCATGCTGCTGTCCCGTGGCAGCATCCAGGCCATGCACTGGTTGGCCAGGTCCGCCAGCGGATGACCCAGGGTGGAGAGCTCCCAGTCCAGCAGGGCGATGACCCGCGGCTCGGTGGCGTGAAACATCATGTTGTCCAGGCGATAGTCCCCGTGCACCAGGCTGACGGTGCCGTCGTCCACGGGCATGTTGGCCGGCAGCCACTTGAGCAGGGTTTCCATGTCCGCCACGGTTTCAGTCTCCGAAGCCCGGTACTGCTTGGTCCAGCGCCCCAGCTGGCGCTCGAAGTAGTTGCCCGGCTTGCCGTAGTCCGCAAGTCCCACGGCTTCGACGTTGACGTTGTGCAGCGCCGCCAGGGTCTGGTTCATGGAATCGTAAATGGCGCTGCGCTCGGCATTGTCGGCGGCCTCGGGCAGTACCGGGTCCCAGAGAATACGGCCATCCATGTACTCCATGACATAGAACATGGAGCCGATGACCGTTTCGTCCTCACAGAGCACATAGGTACGGGGCACCGGTACGTCGGTGTCCTGCAGGGCGGAAATGACCCGGAATTCGCGGTCTACCGCGTGTGCGGAGGGCAGCAGTTCGCCCGGTGGCTTGCGGCGCAGGACATAGGATTGGCCGTTGGCGCTGAGCTTGTAGGTGGGGTTGGACTGGCCGCCGGGAAATTTTTCCGCCGTGAGTCCCTGGTCGATTCCGGGGATGTAATCTGCGAGGTAGGCGGCAAGCCGCTCCGTATCCATTTGCTGCGCGCTCATGCAAATCCTTGTTTTCAGAAAAAGGTTAACGAACCAGTCTGTCGCCCTGTTGACAGGCAGACAATGACGTGCCGCGACAAAAAAATTGACCGCAGGGCCCATGGCGCCGGCGGCGTTGAGCGGGCCGCCGGCTCAGGGTATGCTGCCGCCTCCGCGAATGTATAAGTCTAACAGAGGTCAAGTCGTGTACGAACACTTGCAGCAGGCATGGCAGCAACTGACAGCCACCGGGCAGTTTTTTGAGGTAGAGACCATTGATGTCGGCGGCGTGCCGATTCGCAGCTACAAACATGCGCCACCCTCCCTGCGCGAGATCTGGCTGAGCACGGCCGGGCACGGTGACAAGGATTACCTGGTGTTTGCCGGCGAGCGCTGCAGCTATGCCCAGGCCCAGACCTTTACCGCCAGTATTGCCCACTGGTTGCACACGGAGGGGGTCAAGCCCGGGGACCGCGTCGCCATTGCCATGCGCAACTATCCCGAGTGGATGCTGGCCTACTGGGCCGTTACCTCCATGGGCGCGGTGGTCGTGGGCATGAATGCCTGGTGGGTCGCCCACGAGATGGAGTTTGCGCTGGAAGACGCGGCGCCGGTAGTGCTGATCTGTGACCGCGAGCGCCTGCAACGCTTCGAAGCGGTGCGCGATAAGTTCCCCTCACTCAGGGTCGTGGCGGTGCGCCTGCAGGACGAGGCCCCGGACTGGGCTGCCGACTGGATGGAGTTGATCAATGCGGAACCGGCGCTGCCGAGCGTCAGCATCGATCCCAATGACGACGCCTGTATTTTCTATACCTCCGGCACCACCGGTCGCCCCAAGGGCGCGCGGCTGACCCACCGTGGCTGCGTCGCCAATATCCTCAATGTCGGTTTCATCAATACCGTGCAGCCCGTGGCGATGGCCCTGGCCCGGGGTGAGACGCCACCGGCACCCGGTTCGACGCCGGCGCCCAACTCCCTGGTGGCAACGCCCCTGTTCCACGTCACCGCCAACAACTGCGTTGCCCACGCCACTACCGTGGCGGGAGGCAAACTGGTGCACATGTACAAGTGGGATCCGGCGGAGGCGCTGCGCCTGATCGAGGAAGAGCGCATTACCACCTTCAACGGTGTACCGATGATGGCGCGGGAAATTCTCGCGCACCCGGATTTTGCCCGTCGCGACACTTCCTCCCTGACCGTGCTCGGGGGCGGCGGCGCTGCGCTGCAACCGGATCTGGTGGAGAAGATCCAGCAGCGCTCGAAGTCCGCGCGGCCCAACACCGGTTATGGCATGACCGAGACCAGTGGCATTATCGCCGCGGTTTCCGCCGAGTTCTTTGTCGACAAGCCCGCCAGCGTCGGTCCCGCCATGCCGACCTTCGAAGCCAAGTGTGTCGGCGCCAGCGGGGAGGATCTCGGCGCCAATGCGACAGGCGAACTCTGGGTGCGGGGCGCGCCGGTGATCAAGGGCTACCTGAACCGCCCCGACGCCACCGCAGAGTCGATTACCGATGGCTGGCTGCACACCGGCGATATCGCCTACATCGACGACGAGGGCTTCATCTTTCTGGTGGACCGGGCCAAGGACATGGTGCTGCGGGGGGGCGAGAACATCTACTGTGCGGAAGTGGAGAACGCCCTGTTTGCCCACGAGGACGTGGCCGAATGTGTGGTGTTTGCGGTGGCCGATCAGCGTCTGGGGGAGGAGGTGGGCGCTGCCGTCCATCTGCGACCCGGTGCCAGCGCTGATCCCGCACACCTGCGCGCCCACTGCGCCGGCCTGCTCGCGCCCTACAAGGTGCCGCGCTATCTCTGGCTCATGCCCGAGCCTCTGCCACGCAACGCCAATGGCAAGTTCCTCAAGCGTGAGCTGCGGGAGTCCCTGCAGGTAGCCGACGCGCTCTGATCAGCTCTCGACGAAGGCCCGCTCGATCACGTAGTGGGCCGCTGTGCCGTGGCGGGACTCTTTGAAGCCGCGCTCGTTCAGCAGTCGGGTCATGTCCTTGAGCATGCTCGGGCTGCCGCAGATCATGAAGCGGTCCCGCTCCGGGTCGATGGCCTCGAGACCCAGGTCAGCGGGCATTTTGCCGCTGGCGAGCAGGTCTGTCAGGCGCCCGGTGTTGCGGAAGGCCTCACGGGTCACCGTGGGGTAGTAGCGCAGTTTCTGCCTGATGTCCTCGCCCAGGTATTCGTGTGCAGGCAGTTCCCGGGTAATGCTGTCCTGGTAAGCCAATTCGCTGGCATGGCGGCAGCCGTGGGCGAGAATGACCTTGTCGAAACGCTCGTAGATTGCCGGGTCCTTGATGATGCTGAGGAAGGGCGCCAGCCCGGTGCCCGTGCCCAGCAGGTAGAGATTCTTCCCCGGCAGCAGGTTGTCCGCGACCAGGGTTCCGGTGGCCTTGCTGTTAACCAGCAGTTCGTCACCGACGCGGATATTCTGCAATTGGGAAGTGAGCGGGCCATCGGCGACCTTGATGCTGAAAAACTCCAGCTGGTCCTCGTAGTTGGCGCTGGCCATGCTGTAGGCCCGCAGCAGGGGTTTGCCCTCCCGTTCCAGCCCGATCATGGTGAAGTGGCCGTTCTCGAAGCGGAAGCCCGGGTTGCGGGTGGTCTTGAAACTGAACAGACGATCGGTCCAGTGGTGGACCTCGGTCACCTGTTCGCGCAGCAGCGTTGCCATATCGTGGTCCTCATGTGCGGTTGATAGCCAGGTGACAGAGCATAGAGCCTTCCCCTATATTGATAAAACAGTTTTTATGGATATAATATATCGATTAAATCAATATAGGGTTCGGTCTTGCGCTACACGCTGCGACAACTGGAGGTCTTTCTTGCCACCGCGCACCATGAGAACGTCAGCCGCGCAGCGGACAGCCTGGCGATGTCCCAGTCAGCCGCCAGCGGGGCGCTGCGCGAACTGGAACAGCAGTTTGACGTGCAGCTGTTCGATCGCATTGGCAAGCGCCTGCGCCTGAGCGAACTCGGCCGCCAGTTGCGCCCGGCGGCGGAGGATTTGCAGGCCCGGGCCCGGGCCTTCGAACAGTCGCTGACCGGGGATGAGGTCAGCGGCCGCCTGCAGGTGGGCGCTACATTGACCATCGGCAATTACCTGGCAGTGCCCATGATTGCAGACTTCCGCCAGCGCTATCCAGCTGCCGACATCGCCCTGACAGTGGCCAATACAGCGGCGATCGCCGAGGGGGTGGCAAATTTCGAGCTCGATATCGGCCTGGTCGAGGGCGAGTTCGTGCACCCTGATCTGCACAGTCAACACTGGCAGGCGGACGAGCTGGCCGTTTTTGCCGCCCCCGGTCATCCCCTGGCCCGGCGCCGCGCGTTGAGCGATCGGGACCTGCTGCAGCTGGAATGGATCGTGCGGGAGCCGGGCTCGGGCACCCGCCAGACCTTCGAGCGCGCCATGCACGGCCTGTTGCCGGAGCTGCGGATAGTGCTGGAGCTGCAGCACACCGAGGCGATCAAGCGGGCAGTGGAAGCGGGCCTGGGCGTGGGCTGCCTGTCCAGGATCAGTCTGGTGGAGGCGTTCGCCCGCGGCTCCCTGGTCCCGCTGCGGGTGCCCGGGCGCGATTTCAGCCGCCAGCTCCATATCGTTCTGCACCGTCACAAGTACCATACTGCAGGCCTCAGGCACTGGCTGCAGCTGTGCCGGGAGCGGGCCCATTAACCCGGCGGCTGGATCCGGTTACACTTTGCGTCCATGACGACACTCATTTCCACGGAGCACCCGCCCAGGGTGCGGCCAATCGACGCACAGCAGCGGCGACAGGTGGTGGCTGCCACCGAAGGCTGGATCGATCGTGCGGGGCAGCTGCTGGGCTTGTCGCTGGCGCCGGTGCCGGTGCTGTTTGATCTCCGCGGCGCTACCGCAGGCATGTTTCGCGCCCGCGGCAGGGAATGCTGGATTCGTTTCAACCCCTGGATTTTCGCCAAGCATTTTGACGACAACCTCCACGTTACGGTGCCCCATGAAGTGGCGCACTACGCGGTGCACTGTCAGCGCCACCGGCGTCGGGTGCGGCCACACGGGCCGGAGTGGCAGCGGGTCATGCGGGGCTTCGGCCTGCCTCCGGAGGTGACCTTCAAGCTGGATTTGGCGGGAGTTCCGGTCCGGCGCCAGCAGCGCCACGCCTACCGCTGCGCCTGTCGCGACCACGAGGTATCCACTGTGCGCCACAAGCGCATGCTGGAGGGCCGGGCCCGCTACCTGTGCCGCTACTGCGACGCGCCCCTGCTCCCTGTCCTCTGAGGCGACACCTCAGGTGTCCACGGACAGCTCTACGCCGCTGAAAGTATTGGCTTCGGCCTCCAGCTCCGGGGCTGCCAGAACCACCCGCTCAGGGTCGACAGCCCCCTCATTGACCAGGAAGCGCTTGCTGCTGGCAGCGCGATCGCTGGCCAGCGCCAGCAGCGCGCTGTCCGGCACCGGCCACTGGTCGCGCAGGATCCGCGCCTGCTGCAACAGGGACGGCGCCGGCTGCTCCGGATTCTGCGACGCAGCCGTGTCCAGTTGGGCGTAGCGTTCGGCGATTTCCGCCTGCCAGGCCTCGCTGCGCTCGCTGATGTCCTCCGCGCTGAGCCCCTGTTGCAGCAGCGCTGCCCGCAGCAACTGCTCCTGCAGGCTCGCCCGGTCTGTCTCCGGGTCGATCAGACCGGTGACAACCAGGCTCAGCCCCGGTCGCTGTTGCATGGCGGCGGCCAGATCGCGCAGCTTGCCTTGACCGTGACTGTCCAGGTCACTGCCGCCGGCAGGAAAATCAACGGTGCGCAGATCCTCGCTGCTGCCCACCAGGCTGGCAAGAAAGCTGAAGGGTGCGGTGATCGCCTTGCCGACCAGGTTCACGAAGGCGCCGGCGATGACGCTGCCGAGACTGAACTGCGGGTTGTTTACATCCCCGCTGACCGGGACCGCGAGGTCGATGACGCCGTTGCTGTCGGTCAGCAGGGCAATCCCCAGGCGCAGCGGCAGGTCGAGGGCCTTGTCGCTGGCTACCCGGTCGCCCAGCTTGAGCTGGTTGATCACGATCCGGTTGTCGCCCTGCAGGCGGTTGTTTTGCAGGCTGTAACCCAGTTGGGCATTGAGTGTGCCGCGCTCAATCGCATAACCGGCATAGGTCCCGGAATAGGGCGTCAGGCGGGACATGTCGAGGCCGCGAAAGTCCAGGTCCAGATCCAGGGCCGGTGGCGACCGCAGGGGGCTGGCGGTGCCGGTCAGGGTCACCGGCGCGTAACCGTCAACCGAGCCGCGCAGGTCCACCTGCAGCGCTTCCGCGGGGTCACTGCTGAGGTTGGTAATGGTGCCGTCGAGGTCGCCAATGACGGTGCGGAACTGGATCGGCAGTGATTGGTCCTGGAAGTCAATGGCACTGTCGGCGACGAAGATCGCCGGAGCGCTGAACTGCCAGGGAGTCTGCTCCCCGGACCCGGACCCGGAATCGGAATCGGACCCGACTTCGGACTTGGACGCGGACCCGGAAGAGGTGTCCATCTCGGCGTCCGCTTGCTGTTCCAGCAGGCGCTGGATGTTGATGCTGCCATCCTCCTGAATGTGCAGGCGCCCCTGGTAGCCCTCCAGATGCAGCTCTGCCAGAGTGATGCTGCGTTCCTGCAGGGCTACGGTCAGTCCCTGCCAGTGCAGGTTGTCCCAGCGCGTGAGGGCGTCCTCGGCGCCGTGCAGGACCATGGCGAAGTCGGTCACGGCGCCGTCTACGGCCACTGTCTCGGGCTGAAAGTCGGCCAGCGTGAGGCGGCCCGCGGTCCGCGCTGCGCCGCTGCTGATTTCGGCGCGCAGGAGCGACGGCAGGTTGGGGCCGAACCAGGCCAGCGGCAGTCCCTCCAGGGCAAAGTCGAGTTCCGCGCTACCCGCACCGGGATCCACGCTGCCCTCGGCTTCCAGGCTGGCGAGCTGGTTGATCTGCAGGGCCAGGGTGAGGGGGCTGGCGCCCCGGCCAGGCCAGTGCAGATCGCGCAGCTCCGCGGTCAGCGGCCGGACCGTGAGCAGGCCCGGCTCGGTGAACTCGCTGCGCCAGGCCGCTTCGCTGTTGCGCAATTCGAACAGGCCCAGATGCAGGCGCCAGGGGGAGTCCGTGGCTGTTTCGTCTTCGTCACCCGCCTCGGTTGCGGGCAGTGCAAACAGCTCCGCCAGGCTCACCTGGTCGCCCTGACTCCAGCCGCGCAGGTTCAGACCATCCGCTGTGACGCGCCCCAGGCCGAGGGTTTGCTGGCTGCCGTCAAGGCTGATAGCGGACAACTTCAGGGATGCCAGTGCCACTCCTGTATCCGGCAGGCGCTCGCTGTCGCGGGGACTGATCCGCGTATCGATGATCTCGATGTCGCCGTCAGTCACCGAGTAATCCACAGCGTCCTGCCAGGAGGCGCTGTACTGCAGGGACAGATTGAGCCGGCTGCTGACAAGTTCGAAAGCGAGCCACGGTTCGGCGAAGCGCCAGATCGGGCGCAGGTCAATGTCCTCCAGCTCCAGGCTGCCCCTGCTGCTGCCGGCGGCGAGGGACAGGTCCCCCTGCCATTGCAGCTGACCGCCACCCTCGCCGCGGGCCTGGAGGCGATAGGGTTGGCCCGCTGCCGTGACGGTGGACAGGTCGGTGACTGCCAGCTGCAGGCCGTCCAGGTAGGTATTGTAGCCATCGGGATGCTGCTGGTCGGTGACTTCGATCCGCTGCGCGCTCAGCTGCAGGGAGCCGATGGCGAGCGCTGGCAGCTCAGCGGAGTCGGTGTCTGGCGGGTTTTCCTCCTCCGTTCCGGGGGACGACGGCAGCAGGTCGCCGATATTGAGGCTGCCGTCGGCATTGCGCTGCAAATGCAGGTACAGTTGCTCCAGCGCCACGCTATCGAACACCAGGCCCGGGCGGATCAGGCTGGCCAGGGAAAAATTGACCTCCGCCCGATCGAAGTCCAGGAAGCGACTGCCGTCGGGCTCGGCCAGGGCGCCCTGGCGGATTTCCAGCGCCAGGGTGAACGGGTTGAAGAGCACCAGCTCGGTGGTGAGGGTGCGCCCCCACTGCTCTTTCGCCAGCCAGGGCGGGAGAAAATTCAGCGCTGGCAGCAGGATAAAAAAGGCAACGGCGAGATAGGCGGCGTAGGCGTAAATCAAACCTCGGAACGCGGTTCGCACAGTACGGTCTCCTTGCACGTCAGTGGTCGGCTCGTCACCGTACTATAGTCAAGTGGCTGCCCGCGGGCATCCACGCAGGTTCAGAGTCCCTTGCGATAGGTATAGGGGGTGACGCCGGTCCAGCCCTTGAAGGCGCGAATAAAGGCGCTGGACTCGGAAAAGCCCGCACGGCAGGCGATATCCTCAATCGACAGTCCCTGCTTGCCCAGGTAGTGCAGGGCAGTATCGCGCCGCAGCTGGTTTTTGATGTCCTTGAAAGTGGTGCCTTCGGCGGACAGGCGTCGTCGCAGGGTCTGCGGATGGATGTCGAGGGACTCCGCTACCGCGCCCAGTTCCGGCATCTCGTGCAGGCTGTGGCGTATCTGGTCGCGGACCCGCGCGGTCCAGCTGTTGCGCTGGAAGTCCTGGGTCAGCATCATCAATACCGGATGGCGCAGATAGTGGCGCAGGCTCTGTTCGGTCTGGGAGATGCGCTTGTCCATCAGTGTCGTCGAAAATACCAGCTCACAGTATTCGGCATCGAAATGGACAGGGTTGGCAAGGAACATGTGCCGGTAGTCCTCTGGCCGCGCAGCGGGTGCATAGGCCAGGTTGACCGCTTGCAGCGGCAGGTGCTCCTGCACCAGCCAGCTGCCGAAGCGGTGGGCATTGAACAGCATCAGCTCGACCGGATAGGGCTTGGGCGGGTCCTGTGTGTCCTGCTGCAGCCGCAGCCTTACCAGGTCGGCCTCTTCCAGCAGGGCGGGGAAGGGCGTTGCTTCAAACAGCTGGAAAAAGCGGCAGTAGCGGTTCAGGGCCTGCCCCAGGGTTTCGCAGCCGATGACCGCGTGGCACATCATCGACCAGGTGCCGATTGGCAGGCGGCGACTGGTGTAGCCCAGGGCTTCGTCGTTCATGGCCAGCATGGTGCTGACCTGGAGGTCGGCGAAGCGCTCAATGGAGATGCGTGCGCCTTCCTCCAGCAACAGGCGGGGGGATATCCGGTTCTTGCGCAGCAGCTGCATGGGATCCAGGCCAATGGCGACGGCGTTGCGCAGCACCGCGCGGGCGAAGTACACCGATATCGACAGTTCGCGCACTCAGAGTCCTGCCGTACTGTTGCTGATCTGGAGCGACCGGTGCTCGACGGCGGCTACCCGGTTGCGTCCGCTGCGCTTGGCCAGTTGCAGGGCCAGCCCGGCGTCCTTGCAGAGCCGGTCGAGACTCACGGCACCCAGCGCTTCGGCGATGCCCAGGCTCACCGTAGCCGCTATCGGCTGGTCGTCGACCTGCAGCGAGGTGTCCGCAAGCCGGCTGCGGATGCGCTCGGCGAGTTTGCGGGCTGCAGCCAGATCCGAGTTGGGCAGAATCGCCAGGAACGTGTCGCCGTCATAGCGGGAGAGGACATCGCTGGCCCGGCACTCCACCTCCAGGCACTGGGAAACCTGCTGCAGTACCTTGTCACCGGCGTCTGCACCGAAGTGGTCGTTCAGCCGCCGCAGGTGGTCGACATTGAGCATTACCGCTGCCGTGGACTGGTTGTGTCGTTCGGCAGTGGCGAGAGTCACGTGCAGGGCTTTTTCCAGCCCGCGTCGGTTAAGCAGTCGGGTCAGGGGGTCGAGCGTGGTCAGTTGCGCGAGTTGCTGTCGCTGGTCGACCAGAATGCTGGCCAGGAAGCCGACTCCCGCAAGCACGTGAGCACCACCCTGCAGGGCGTAGGCGAGTCCGGCGGCCGTGGCGGGAGCAACCGCGGTGGCCAATGAGGGCATCGAGGGCAGGGCCAGCGCCAGCATGGCTGCGCACATGACTACCCCGCCGAGGGCCATGATGCTGTCACCGGCGTTGTGCGAATGCCAGCCGCGGCTAGCGGACACCGCTGCCAGTACCCCCCAGAATAGCGCCGTGGTCGCCACGTAGGCCTGCAGCATCGGTGCCGGCTCGAGAAAAAAGACCGCCAGGCAGGCTCCGGTACAGCAGATGCCCGCGGCGTAGCGGCCGCGCCGCATTTCCGCGCGCTGCATGATTGCCAGTAACAGTACATAGCTGCTGATCATGGCGGCTACCGCGGGAACGTTGATCGCCACCTCAAGGTTGGCCACTTCGGCAACCGTGAATGCAATCCAGGCCAGCAGCGCGGTCATGAAATACACGCTGTAGAAACCGAGGCCCGCAGGCGCCCGGGGGGAGTTGCTGAGGGCGTACAATACCAGCAACTGGGCGCAGACCATGGCCGTGGCCAGACCGTAGTGGGCGATGAGTATGGTGTCGGCAAGACTGCTCTGCATCGATGGTCAGGACTCTGGGTGCTGGCGCTGTCAGTTTAGGTCAATTTATTTGTCGGCACAGGTCATTGCTGGTACTGGCGCCGCTGAACATACTGGCCGATGTTGATTTTTACCCACCAGAGGCAACAGACATGCTGCAACGCGACTTCACCGATGAACAGAACATGTTCCGGGATGCCTACCGCAAATTCCTCGCTGCGGAGATTGTGCCACATATGGAGTCCTGGCGAGAGGCCGGAATTGTCGATCGCTCCGCCTTCCGCAAGGCGGGTGAGCAGGGGTTCCTCATGGTCTGGCCCGAGGAAAAGTATGGCGGCATGGGAGATCCCGACTTCCGCTTCGAGCAGGTGATCATCGAAGAGACCGCCTACGCCCGGGCAGGGGACTGGTACAGCACCCTGCACAGCCGTCTGGTTGGCCCCTACTTCACCCGCTTTGGCAGTGAGGAGCAGTGCCAGCGCTTCCTGCCCGGCTGCGTCAGTGGCGAAACCATTCTCGGTATCGCCATGACCGAGCCGGATGCGGGCAGCGACCTCGCCGGCATGCGCTCCACCGCGGTGGAGGCCGACGACCACTGGGTTCTGAACGGCTCCAAGACCTACATTTCCAATGGCATCAACGCCGATGTGGTGATCGTGGCGGCCAAGACCGATCCCGACAACAACCCGCACCACATGACCCTGTTCATCGTGGAACGCGGCATGCAGGGCTTCGAGCGTGGCCGCAACCTGAAGAAAATGGGGATGAAAGCCCAGGATACCTCCGAGCTCTTCTTCAACGAGGTCAAGGTGCCCAAGGCCAATGTGCTGGGCGAGCCGGGCAAGGGGTTCATTTACCTGATGGAGGGCCTGGCCGAGGAGCGCCTGATCGGCGCCTGTGGCTACCTGTCCGCAGCGCAGCTGTCCTGGGATCTGACCGCCGAATTCGTGCGCGAGCGCAAGGTCTTTGGCAAGCCGCTGGCGGCGTTCCAGAATACCCAGTTCAAGCTGGCTGAGATGCGCACCCAGCTCGATATTGCGCAAATTTATGTCGACCAGTGCGTGCGGGCGTTCAATAATGGCGCCCTGACGGCGGTGGATGCGGCCAAGGCGAAGCTGGTGACCAGTGAACTGCAGGTCGCAGCTGCGGACCTCGGGGTGCAGCTCCACGGCGGTGCCGGTTACATGGATGAGTATCCGATCAGTCGCCAGTGCACTGACGCCAAGATCGCCACCATTTATGCGGGCAGCTCCGAGGTCATGAAAATCATCATCAGCCGGGACTGCCTGTCGGACAACTACACACCGTTCAACACGCGCAATTTCTGATCAACTGTACCAGGAGAACAGCATGGAACTCGCAGGAAAAGTAGCAATCGTAACCGGTGGCGCCTCCGGGCTTGGCCGCGCCACCGTGGAGGCCTACGTCGCCAAGGGCGCCAGGGTCGCGATCTTTGACCTCAACGAGGACAACGCCAAAGAAGTCATTGGCCAGCTGGGCGAGGACAAGGTCGCCTTCTGGAGCGTCAACGTGGCCGACGAAAATGTGGTCCGAGAAGCCGTCGCCGGCGTGGTCGAGAAGTTCGGCGCCGTGCACATTTGCAACAATTACGCCGGCATCGGCAGCGCCTGCAAGACTTTGAGCAAGAACGGCCCGTTCCCGCTGGACCAGTTCATGCCGATCATTAACGTGAACCTGGTGGGCACCTTCAACGTCTCCCGTTTCGCCGCCGAGCAGATGGCGAAGAACGAGCCAATCAACAACGACGGTGGCCGCGGCGTGATCATCAACACGGCGTCCATCGCAGCGATGGAAGGCCAGGTGGGCCAGCTGGCCTACAGCGCCAGCAAGGGTGGCATCGTTGGCATGACCCTGCCCATGGCCCGCGATCTGGCCAGCTACGGCATCCGGGTCAACACCATCGTGCCCGGCCTGATCCACACGCCCCTGTTCGAGATGATCCCGGAAGAAGCCTACAAGTCGCTGGAGAGCAGTGTCTGCTACCCGCGCCGCCTGGGCAAGCCGGAGGAGATCGCGCACCTGTCGGTCTTTATTGCCGAGAACGACTATGTCAACGGCGAGTGCATCCGTCTCGACGGCGCCATACGCATGCAGCCGCGCTGAGGAGCGCTTGATATGGGTCCCTTGAATGGTTTCACCGTTATCGAGCTTGCGGGGATAGGTCCCGCGCCCATGGGCGGGATGATACTCGCGGACATGGGCGCCGAGGTCATCCGCATCGAGCGCGCCAACGGCAACGATCTGAAGCAGATGCATGATGTCAGCGCCCGCGGCAAGAAGTCCGTGGTTCTCAACCTGAAGCAGCCCGACGGGGTGGAGACCCTGCTGCGGATGATCGAGAACGCGGACGTGCTTATCGATCCCTATCGCCCGGGCGTCTGTGAAAAGCTGGGCGTGGGGCCAGAGGTCTGCCTGCAGCGCAATCCGCGCCTGGTATTCGCGCGAATGACCGGCTGGGGCCAGGAGGGTCCCCTGGCCCACGCTGCGGGACACGACATCAATTACATCTCTCTCACCGGGGCGCTGTTTGCCACCGGACGCCGCGGCGAGAAGCCGGTGCCGCCGCTCAATCTGGTGGGTGACATGGGCGGCGGTGGCATGCTGCTGGTCAACGGCGTGCTGGCGGCCTTGCTGGAAACGGCGAATTCCGGCAAGGGCCAGGTCATCGACGTGGCCATGGTGGATGGCGCCGCCCAGCTGATGTGGATGTTCCACGGCTTCCAGTCCATCGGCGGCTGGGATGCCAGCCAGCGTGGCGTCAACCTGCTGGATGGCGCGGCCCACTTCTACGATACCTATGAGTGCGCCGACGGCCAGTACATTTCGGTGGGCTCCATTGAACCGCAGTTCTACGCCCTGCTGAAGCAGCTTGCGGAATTGCCGGAAGAAGACTTCGGCAACCAGAACGACCCGTCGCTGTGGCCGGAACTAACGGACAAGCTGGCCGCGGTCTTCAAGCGCAAGACCCAGGCCGAGTGGTGCGAGATCATGGAGGGCACGGACGTCTGTTTTGCGCCGGTGCTGTCATTCATGGATGCACCCGGCCATCACGCCAACGTCGCCCGCAACACCTACATCGAAGTGGATGGGGTCACGCAGCCGGCACCCGCGCCGCGTTTCAGTCGCACGCCGTCGCATGTTTCCCATGGCCCCCACAGCCTCGGGGAGGATACCGAGGCCACGCTGGCAGCGATGGGGTTTGCGGAAAGCGAGATCAAGCAGCTGCGGGAATCCGGTACCCTGGGCTGATGCCGGGCAGCGCCACCAACGAGGAGCAATCATGGCCAATTATGCAACAGTGACGGTAGCACGGCACGATCAGGTGGCCCTGGTCAGCCTGAATCGCCCGGACAGCCTCAACGCCTTCAATGCCTCGCTGCGCCGGGATCTTTTGCAGGCAGTGCAGGAAGTCAATGCAGACGACCGTATCCGCGCCGTGGTGCTGGCCGGTGAGGGTCGGGCCTTCTGCGCCGGCGCCGATCTGACGGAAGTGGCGGGGGATGATTTCGATGTTGAAAAGCAGCTCAACACCGAATACAAGCCGGTACTGATGGCAATAACTGACGCGCCCAAGCCCTGGATCAGCGCTGTGAACGGGGCCGCGGCCGGGGTCGGCAGCTCCTTCGCCATGGTCTGCGATCTCACGGTGATGGCTGAGAACGCCTATATTTACCAGGCGTTTGCCGCCATCAGCCTGGTGCCCGACGGCGGTGCTACCTGGCATCTTGCCCGCACCCTGGGCCGCAAGCGCGCCTATGAACTGATCGTGTCCGGCGAAAAACTGCCCGCGGCACGCTGCCTGGAACTGGGGCTGTGCAATCGCGTGGTGCCCGCCGAGTCCCTGCTGGCGGATACGCTGCAGTGGGCGCAGGAGCTGGCGGGCAAGGCGCCGCTGGCCCTGCGCCATGCCAAGGCGGCGCTCAATTTCGCCATGGAACATGGTGTCGATGACGTCATTTCCGAGGAGGCCCGGCTGCAGGCACTCTGTATTGCCAGTGCCGACGCTCGCGAGGGCGTGACCGCCTTCGCGGAGAAGCGTGCGCCGGTGTGGCGGGGCAAATAGAGGGGTTATGCATGTCGGAAGCTGAACTGCTGGTCGAACGCGATGGCGCCGTGGCCACGCTGACCCTGAACCGCCCGGCGGCGATGAACGCGCTGTCGCCGTCGCTGCTGCGGGACCTGTGCAATACCTTCCGCGAGTTGCAGGAAGACCGGGATATTCGTGTCGTTATTGTCACCGGCAAGGGGCGGGCCTTCTGTGCTGGCCTGGACCTGAAGGCGCTCGGCAATCATCCCGACGGCCTCGCCGCTTTCGCGATTCACGGGGACAACGATGTCTACGCCGCCCTGCGCGCCTTTGACCGGCCCATTATCATGGGCATCAACGGTGTCGCCGCCACCGGAGGCTTCGAACTGGCGCTGATGGGGGATATTCTCATTGCCTCCAGCGATGCCCGCTTTGGCGACACCCACTGCCGCGTCGGCCTGGCCCCGGGCTGGGGGCTGTCGCAGAAACTGGCGCGCATCATTGGCCACAGCCGTGCCCGGGAAGCCCATTTCAGCGGCAACTTCATCAGCGCCGGACAGGCTGACGCCTGGGGCCTGGTGAGCCGGGTCGTGGAACCGGATGCGCTGGCCGCTGCCTGCCGCCAATTGGCGGATGATATTGCCGGCTGTGTGCCCTGGACGGTGAAAGCGTACAAGGCGCTGGTCAACGACGGCCTGGAAATGACCATGGGTGCGGGGCTGGCGATGGAGAAACAGGTCATGACGCATGCCAATGCCCGGGTCTCCGGCGACGATATTGCCGCCCAGCGGCAGGCGGTAATAGGCAGGGGCCAGCAGCAGAAGCAGCAGGGCTGAGCCTTGCTGCGGCGGCCAAAACGAGTGCGGCGCCATGAATGATCAGCTGCGCCCGGAATTACAGGCCCTTCGAGAGCGTCTCCTGCGGACCCTGGATGCAGGCCGGACGCAGGCCCGGGAGCGGCGCCACGGAAC
>TARA_R110002110_G_scaffold376446_1_pt1 | contig 67458 bp, 64 predicted proteins | sample TARA_R110002110 | Tara Oceans TARA_R110002110 (sample SAMEA4397330) | marine metagenome | biome: Polar Biome; feature: [SRF] surface water layer (ENVO:00010504); material: water (ENVO:00002006), including particulate matter (ENVO:01000060) such as... | depth 5 m | reverse complement strand
ATTATGAGCCTTTTCTGAGTTATCCGTAAAACCGGGGTAAAACCCCCGCCTTTGATGCCTCCACAGGTGCAGGCCATAGGAAATCTAGCTGGCCCACTGTGTAATGCACAATCTGAATAATGCTCTTTAAACATAACTGGTAATTAAAATGTGTGATTTAACAAAACCCCACTTCCAAGACCCTGACAAAGCCAGAGAGTACCTAGAAGACCTGCGCTGGGATGGTGAGCCTATATGCCCTCATTGCAATAACAATGAAGCATGGCCCATCAAAGGCGGCCGTAAAGGCCTGTATAAGTGTGCCTCTCCTTCTTGCCGCAAGCAGTTTACTGTCACCATCGGCACTGTATTTGAGAACTCTCGCGTTCCCCTGAACAAGTGGCTGATGGCGGTCTATATGATGGCCTCTTCCAAAAAAGGCGTATCTTCAAAGCAGCTTGAGCGCACTCTTGGCGTTACCTACAAGACAGCCTGGTTTATGTCTCACCGTATCCGCGAAGCCATGAAAGACGTATCAGGCGGACTGTTCGGGTCTGGTGGCGGCTTTGTAGAAGCTGATGAAACCTATATCGGTAAAAAGAAAACAGCTCGTAAAGGTCGTCTTAGAGGCCGAGAAGCCAAGATAGCCAAGGTTAAAATCCTGTCTCTGGTTGACCGTGAATCAGGTCGCTCTCGCTCTATCGTGGTTGACGATCTGCAAGTCAGGACGCTTATGCCTATCCTTGTAGAGAACATATCAAACAACGCTAAAATCATGTCTGACCAGTCTTTAGAATACAAAGCTGCTCGTAAACACTTCAAAGACCACAAGTCAGTTAATCACGGCCTTAAAGAATACGTGAATGCCGAGAACAACGAGATCCACACCAACACTATTGAAGGCTTCTTCTCAGTCTTTAAGCGCGGCATGAAAGGTATCTACCAGCACTGCTCACAAGACCACTTACAGCGTTACATGTCTGAGTTCGATTTCCGCTATAACACTAGGGAGAAACTGGGTTATGACGATGCTATGCGAGCTGACCTTATTCTTAAGGGCATCCAAGGCAAACGTCTAACCTATAATCCGATTAGTTAGACCTGAAAACGCTATATCTAGTGCGGATTTTAAGCTTCTAAAACGCCTGATGCGCAGAAAATAGCCATATTCTATAACCCACTAGAAATACACATAAAATACACAGCATTTTCACTTGCCAAAACAAAAAAATCGCTGTTATAGTCAGGGGGTTAAGTTGCTTTTCAGCTTGACACAAAAAAACCGCCAAAAGGCGGTTTCTTTGAAGCTTTTGTGGTCTCGTAGCTCAATAGGATAGAGCATGCCCGTCGCAAGGTAAGGTAGTAGGTTCGAATCCTACCGGGACCACACTTTTAAGCTTATCTTTCTTCCCTATTTACATCATTAGTAAGACTTCATTCGAATGTCTTACAAACGATATAAGCGAATTCTTATATTTACATATTAGTTTGTCAACACATACTTGACACTTTATTGCACCTTATCATGCCTTATCGGACCTTACCGGTCTCTTTCTTATCCTTCTTTTTCTTGCCATTATTGGGCTTTGGCGGCGTATTAAGCATCTTTCTTAATATGTCGTCCGGATCTGGGTTTTTGTCTTTTGGTGAATTCATATGAATTTTAAAAATAAGGATGACGAGGCGCTATTCAAAGAAATGACCACCGCCCCAGATAGGTCTTCTGTAATTGTATCAACCTCATATCTTGATGATAAGCTAACCAAGCTGCTTAAAGAGTGTCTAAAGAAAGATGAAAATTATTTTAGGCAACTATTTAAGCCTACAGGGCCGCTAGGAGCAATGTCCAATAAAGCCAAACTTGCTTACCTAATGGGGCTTATAACAAAAGAAGGTTTGGAAGATGTGCTCCTGGTCGCAGATATTCGCAACAGGTTTGCCCACTGGGCCAAGCCTCTTTCTTTCAGAAATAAAGATATCCGAGATAAAGTGGAGTCAATCACTCTTATGAGAAGATTCTTTGACGTCGCCCGCCCCGTGAGCAATTTAGACCAATGGGCGGCACCCTTGTCGGAATCTAAAGCTAAACAAAAATTTGTTATGTTCATTATATTTTTTGCGCAGCTAATAGAATCCAAAACAATTCGCCCAAGTATGCGCAAGCCTATTGGCAAGTTTGATTTTCCATAGCTCGGTAAACTCCCTCTATAATTTCTTCAATCTGATAGAACTTCTCATCATGGCTTAGATAATAATCTAATCCAGCCTGAATCATCTCAGAAGTAATCTCTATTTCCTGATCTTCCCTCTCTGAACCCCTCATGGTTCGCGCCCTCCAGCTTGGGTTTGTTAACTATATATTTCCCCCGTTCCAGCGCATAAATCAACTACTGGTTAAAACCGCTAATAGTTGGTTTTATTATTCCTCAAAGTGCCAGACTCCGGCTGATCTAAATATATATCTTATTGTTTTAAATGATATTTTTAAAATTGGCACGCAATTCGCAATATGTTCTGTGAGTTTTGCTAATTTGAACAACAAAGGAAAATATTATGAACGCATTACTGATTATTCTGGGTGTATGTGCTTTGAGTGTGGGACTGGTCACTTTGTTGCCCCTGCTGACACTGGGAGTGGTGCTGCTGGTTGCCCTTGGCGCCTTTTTTATCTGGTTCCTGCCGATTCTGATCATCGCCAGTTCGGATGAAACCCGGGGTGGCGAAAAGATCTGCTGGATACTGGCAATCCTGTTTTTATCCTGGTTTGCCTGGGTATTTTATTTCTTCCTGGCACCTCTGAAACCAAAACATCGTATCCATTATCAGCACTATCATGGCTATCAATACTAGAAAAGTGATTATCGTTACCGAAAGCGATAAAGGCAGTGGCCTGCTTTACTGGCTCAGCAGCCTGTTCGCCGCTTTCATCATCCTTTTATGCCTGGCAGTCGGCATTGTCGGATTGTTGCTCCCCGTCATCCCGGGGCTACTATTCCTTCTCATCGCCGCCATGCTTGCTGCCAGGCTTTCTCCTGCGCTTGACCGGCGACTCAGAAAGTATCCGCAAATGCGGCGTTATCTGGACAGCGGTCATGGGTTTCTCGAACTGAACTGGCGCGAGAAAATCCGCTTCGTTTTCTGGTTAATACTTAAAGTCGCTATTGACCTGCTGATGCTGCTGTTTCGTGGAATCAGGTGGCTGCTGCAACTCGCCGTATCACGCAGCCCATGAAAACTTACAGCGCAAAAAGCGGGTAGTTCAGGCCGTATGAGCCACTGTAGGCAATCAGACGACCACAGGCGACCACACTTACCCACAAACACAGAGAAAGAGCTGCAGAAATCCTCACCTTCATGGGTGGCGCAACATTCATATCCCAGTGATCAATATCCACCAGCAGGAATTTATGCATGAACAGCGCATTCAGACCCGCCAGCACAATCAGCAACATCTTCAGCTGAAATATCCAGTTCACCGGGTATTCCCAGGGCGTCACAAAGAAGAACAGTATTCCGCTGGTGACCGCCAGGGCAAAGGCAAACCAGGCGATACGCAGAATAAAACGCATGGTTTGCTGGGAAGAAATAATGAAGCGGCCAATGCCCAGTAGGCGGAAATCCAGCATCATCATGCCGCCAAAAAAGGTGCCGTAGGTCACCACATGAATGACCTCCATGACCGGAAAACTGTAATAGCTAAGGGAAAACAGTTCAGTCAGCCAGTTTTCCGCCAGCGCCGCAGAAAGTTGCCTCATCAAATCATCAAACATTCCTGGCTCCTTACTGCCACCATTAACACGCCGTTTAAACTAGCGGATTCGGGAGTCAATAGCTAGCGAGCTTTTGCAGCTTGTGCTTTAATTCCGGGACCCCATATCTATAAAAATACTGATTATTCCGAGGTTACGGATGCGCTTAATTCACGACAAAATCATGAACCTGCTCTATATCAGCGCGCTTGGCTGTTTACTGGCGGCCTGTGGAGAAACGGGCCCTGAAACGGGTCCTGAAGGTAATTCACCGCAAACTCCTGCTGCTGACACCGGGAGTGGCTTCCCGCCGGGAATTACGCTGCTGGAACGGGTCGAGGCAGATAATGATGAATTGCTTATCCCCTACAGCAAATTCCAGCTGGATAACGGCCTGACTCTGGTGATTCATGAAGATCATTCCGATCCGATTGTACGGGTGGATGTCACCTATCATGTCGGTTCAGCCCGCGAAGAACCGCGTCGATCAGGCTTTGCGCATTTCTTCGAACACATGATGTTTCAGGGCTCGGAGCATGTCGGGGATGATGAGCATTTTCGTATTGTCACCGAAGCCGGTGGCACCATGAACGGTACGACCAATAATGATCGCACCAACTATTTCCAGACCGTGCCGAGTAACCAGCTGGAAACCATGCTGTGGCTGGAGTCTGACCGCATGGGATTTTTGCTGGATGCCGTGACGCAGGAAAAGTTCGAAGTCCAGCGTGATACGGTTAAAAACGAGCGCGGCCAGAATGTCGATAACAGACCCTATGGGCGCTTTAATGAAGTGAATTCCGCTGCGCTGTATCCCCCGGAGCATCCTTATTCCTGGCCGGTAATCGGTTACCCGGAAGATCTGGATGCTGCCACACTTGATGACCTGAAAGACTTCTTCCTGCGCTGGTACGGCCCCAACAATGCCACGCTGACAGTAGGGGGTAATGTTGATGAAAGCGAAGTGCTGCAGCTGGTCAATCAGTATTTTGGAGAAATCCCGGCCGGTCCGGCTGTTGAAGCAGACAGTTTTGAGTCGGTGACTCTCGACAGAGACCGCTATGTTTCCTATGTTGATGAAAACATTCGCTTCCCTGCCCTGCTGTTTACCTACCCGACAGTCCCGCTGGATCATCCGGACCGGGTTGCCCTGGAAGCTCTCAACAGTATTATTTCTGAGGGCCGCCGATCGGTTTTTTACAAGGAGTTTGTTCTCACCAACAAGGCGATTACGGCAACCGGTTTTAACAACATCATGGAACTGGCCGGCTCCCTGACTTTTTATGTCATGCCCTATCCGGGCACACCCCTGAGTCAGTTTGAAGATGAAATGCGGGCCCTGCTGGAAAACTTTGATGAAGATTCCATCAGTGATGAGGATATCCAGATTTACAAAGCCCAGGAAGAAGCCGGACTAATCAACAGCCTGGCCAGCGTCAGCGGCAAGGTCTCACAGCTGGCTTACTACCAGACTTTCTATGAAAACCCGAACCAGATTCCGGCAGAGCTGGAAGCCATTCAGAACCTGACAAAAGAAGATGTGATTCGCGTCTTCAATACCTATATCAAAGACAAGCCGGCAGTGATCCAGAGCATTGTGCCCGGCAATGATCCTGAGGGTCAGGCCCAGCCGGATAGTTTTGTCATCCCCGAGCGCCTCAGCCGGGTGGAAAGTGACCTGGACCAGCTGGAAGAGCGCAATGTCGTCTCTGCCTTCGATCGTGCCGTAAAACCGCAGGCCGGTCCCAGCCCGCTGGTCATCATGCCGGAATACTGGGAAAGCAATATGGCAAACGGCATTGAAGTCATTGGCACGGAAAATTCAGAGATCCCCATGGTTGATATTCGCCTCAACTTTGACGGCGGACATTTACTTGAAGCCAGCGACAAGTATGGCCTGGCCAGTCTGACGGCCAGCATGATGAACGAAGGCACCGAACGGTACAGTGCTGAAGCCTTTGAAACCGAACTCGACAAACTCGGCAGTACGATAACTGTCAGTGCCGGGCAGGAAGCCACCAATATTCGTGTACAGAGCCTGGATCGTAATCTCGATGCCACACTGGCACTGCTTGAGGAACGCCTCTTCAACTCGGTTTTTACAGAAGAGGACCTGACCCGGCTGCGTCAACAGCAGATAGAAAGTATCGAAGCCGATAAGGAACAGCCCAGCACCATTGCCTCCAATGTTTACCGCAAACTGGTGTATGGCGAGCAGCATCCTTTTGCCGTCCCGGCTTATGGCCAGGTCGAAACCCTGAATAACATCAGCCTGCAGGATATTGAGGCCTTCGCCGCCAACAGTCTGGTGGCTCCGGTACTGGACGTGATCATCATTGCCGATCTTCCGGAACAGGAAATACTCAGCAAACTGGCATTTCTGGAAAACCTGCCGGAACAGGATATTGCAATTCCGGACATGCCCCGGTCACCCGAACTGGAGGGTAATACCCTTTACCTGATCGATAAACCCGGCGCCCCGCAATCAGAAATTCGCATCGGCTATATGGGCAGTCTGACTTATGATCCAACCGGTGAATATTTTGAACGCTTCCTGATGAACTATGTGCTTGGTGGTGCCTTCAGCAGCCGGATCAATCTGAATCTGAGGGAAGACAAAGGCTATACCTACGGAGCCCGCAGCAGTTTTTCCGCCACTCGATTCCCGGGTCCATTCACCGCTTCTGCCAGTGTCCGCAGCGATTCCACCGCTGATTCCATTGTGCAGTTCATGACGGAAATGATGCAGTATCGTGAGCAGGGAATCACCGCAGAGGAACTCGCCTTTACCAAAAGTGCTATAGGTCAGAGTGAAGCTCTGGATTATGAAACCCCGCGGCAGAAGTCCAGCCTGTTGGGACAGATTATTGAATATGACCTGTCCAGTGACTTTGTCATGCAACAGCAGCAAATCATCAACCAGTTAAGCACGGAACAGGTCAATGAACTGGCGCAGGAACACTTGCCGGTGGAAGACATGATCATCGTGGTGGTTGGTGACAAAGCCAGTATCGAAGAGTCGCTGTCCATGCTGGATTATGAAATCGTCGAGTTGAATACTGAAGGTCAGCCGCTGTAATTCAGACGCTGTTTTGCTGATGACACAAGTATTTATTCTTACCGGGCCGGAGTCCTGTGGTAAAACCACACTGGCAACGGCCCTGGCAGGCTATTGGTCTGCCCCTCTGGTAGAAGAGCAGGCAAGATCCTATCTGCTTGAGAAGGGACGTGACAATCCAGATTTTCACTATCAGGAAGAGGATCTCCTGCGTATTGCCGAGCGGCAGCTTGAAGCTGAAAATCATGCTCTGGAACAACACCCTGCCCGTTTGATCTGTGATACCGATTTACTGGTGTTGATGGTCTGGAGTGAAGTGAAATACGGCAAGTGTGAACCCTGGATACAGAAGCAATTTGAGCACAGCCTCAGGCATGGTCAGCGACATTATATTTTATGCGACTGGCAGATTCCCTGGCAGGAAGACGAATTACGCGAGCACCCGGACCTGCACAGAAAGGAACTGTTTCAGCGTTACAAGCAGAAAATGAATGATTACGGAATAATCTATACTGCGGTGGGCGGTAGTACCATGCAACGTTTCAGGCAGGTTTATGCACTGGTAGCAAGAGAAGAAAGAGCTCAGTAAGTTGCCTGCCTGGGTCCCTAGATCTCAAAAATCTTTGCCGACAATTCTTTCAGTTTAGCTTCATCAATCTTGCCGGCCAGCAACAATTTGTCCAGCACTTCCGTCCGGCGATTCCATTTCTGGATATTCAGCAGCTTTTTCACCTGGGCTTCATCCAGGTAACCCAGCTCCTGGGCCACATCACCAAACAGGCCTTCTGTCTGATCCTGCACTTCCAGCAGGTTATTGATCTGCTCCATGTCCATCAGATTCATTTTCAGACACAGGGCACCCAATGTTGTGCCGACACGTCCCCAGCTGCTTGTCAGTGCAGGCAAGTCCTCTTCGCCAAGGTCAAGCTCCCTGGCAATATGGTCTATAAAATCCTGGGTCCGGTTGGAGGCCATATCAAATCCTTTCTTAAAGCTAATGGCAACATGCAATCATATGTACAGGAAGCAGGTAATCATCATAGAAAACTGCTCCGTCCAAGGCAAATAATTCGCTTGTTATTTAATCCTTCCGGTTAACTGCCGTGTGGTTTTAATTAAACCATAGTTAATTAATCACAGCATAGATTTCATTGCCAGGCAAAACTTGAAATACCCGGCAGGCTGTAATACAGTGCTCGCCATCCTGAGGGGTGGCTGCGGCCTGAGATGTTATCCAGACGAACCCTTTGAACCTGAACCAGCTAATACTGGCGTAGGAATAGGACAGCACAAACTGCTCGGTTTGTGACCTTATTTGCTCCGCCCCTATAGCTGGCATGAATTTTAATTGGAGCAATATGTCAGTTTATCGCTTTCTTCCCCTGTTTATTTCCAGTCTCGGTGCAGTCGCCTTTGCACAGGAAAACCAAGCCATTCAGGAAATTATTGTCAGTGCAGATTTTCGCCAGCAAAGCCTGGCTGAAATTCCCGGCAGTGTCAGCATAATCAGTAATGAACTTATCGAAAGACGACATGCCCGGCATCTTGAGGAAATCTTGCTGGATGCCCCGAATGTCAATATCGCTTCCGGCAGTAACCGGGCCCGATTTTTTCAGATACGGGGAATCGGCGAACGCGGTCAGTTTGCAGAACCCCTGAATTCATCTGTCGGGGTGATGATAGACCAGGTGGATTATTCAGGTGCCGGTAATGCCGCCCTGCTGTATGACGTCGAGCAGGTCGAGGTGCTTATGGGCCCCCAGGGAACCCGCTATGGATCCAATGCCCTGGCCGGGCTGATCAATATAAAAACCAGGGATCCGCAAACCGAAAACGGCTTTGGTATGCAAGTGGAAGCGGCCGATTATGCCAGTCACAGTCTGGGTGCCTATGTGACCGGCCCATTAAGTGAGACGCTCCAGTACCGACTTAGTGGCCTGATTTCTGAATCAGACGGATTCAGCACCAACCTGAACCTGGACCGCCCGACCAACCAGCGTCAGGAAAACATGCTGCGTGGCAAACTGAGCTGGCAGGCAAGTGAAACTGTAAACCTGGACCTGAGTCTCAGCAGGCTTGAACTGGATAACGGTTATGATGCCTTTTCGCTCGACAATACCCGCGACACACTTTCCGATCAGCCGGGTGTTGACCGTCTGGATTCGCAGGCCTTAAGCGCCAATCTGAGCATTGACAGTTTTGCTCCTGCCCGCCTGGAAATTATTACCGGTTTTTCCGATTCCGATATTGTTTACGGTTATGATGAAGACTGGACCTACACCGGCTTTCATCCCTTTGAATACTCGTCCACCGATTATTATTTCCGGGATCGGGATACCGCCAGTACAGAACTGCGCCTCATATCAAAAGATGACGGCCTGCTGTTTAACGACAGTACCAACTGGATCGTGGGCCTGTACCGCCTGCAGCAGGAAGTCTCCCTGCGACGTGCCTATACCTATCTGCCGACTGATTTTACCAGCCAGTATGAAATTGAAAGACTGGCGGTTTTCGCTGAAAGCAATACCAGTCTTAATTCAAACTGGTCCTTTGATATTGGCCTGCGGCTGGAGCAATTCGATGCCACTTACACCGACAGTACAGCGCTGAATTTTATGCCGGATGAATCCCTCAGCGGCGGCAAGCTGGCACTGAACTACCATACTGCTGACGCCGGTCTTTTTTACCTGAGTGCCGCTCGCGGTTACAAGGCTGGTGGATTTAATACCGACGGCTCGCTGGATGCCGATTTACGTGAATTTGATTCAGAGGAGTTATGGAATTATGAGATCGGCTACAAGGGCTCTCATCTCAATGACACACTGCAGGCACAAATTGCCCTGTTTTACATGGATCGCGAAGAAGTGCAGATAGCCAGTTCCACAACCCGGCTGCGGCCCGACATGAGTACCGAGTTTATTGATTACACTGGTAATGCCGCTGAGGGCAGTAACTATGGTCTGGAACTAAGTGGAAACTGGCAGCTCCAAAATGATCTCAGTTTCTTTGCTTCAGCCGGTCTGCTGAAAAGCAAATATGCAAACTTCATCAATTCGGCAGGTGATGATTTAAGCGGACGTGAACAGGCTCATGCTCCCTCCTATCAGTTTTCAGTAGGTACGGAGTATTTTTTCAGCTCCTCGCTCAGCATAAATCTCAATGTGCAGGGGAAAGACCGTTTTTATTACTCTGACAGCCATAATCTCCAGTCTGAAGCCTATGCCCTTCTCAATGCCAGCCTGAACTGGCAACTTGATGACTGGCGTATCAGTTTATGGGGCAGAAATCTTACTGATAAGGATTATTTTGTACGGGGTTATTATTTTGGCAATGACCCAAGAGACGGCTATACCGCCAAAGCCTATACCCAATTTGGTGAACCACGACGCGTTGGTTTAAGTCTGTCGGCTGATTTCTGAGCCAGCAGGGCTCCTGTTTATCCATTCTTTTTAGTAAAAGTCACTTCCTTAAGTATTCCTTAAGGAAGTGGCTCTAGTCTTCACTGTACCGAAAACCAATAAGGTACAGTGATGATTTCAGCAACAGGCAATACACTTGCATTTCCCGAGAAGAATCGAAGAAATTCGATAATCACACGACTACTGTCTCCGGCGCCTGATTTTGCATTTTGTCATCGTGCCGCCGAACGACGCCTTCAGGCCGAAGCCTTTATCAGTGAACAGTTCAGGCTCAGACACGCGGCTGAAATCAATGAGTTCTTCCCTCACATCCTGGGCATGCTCTGCTTTGAAAAACTTTCGGCAACGGCGGGTCTCCGTCCGGCAAATCATCATGAACTTTTTCTTGAGCAGTATCTGGATCAGAGTATTGAACAGCTGCTGTCCAGTCAGCAGGACAACTGTATTTTGCGTTCGGAGATTGCTGAAATCGGCAACCTGGCGTGCAGTCAACGCGGCGCCAGCCACCTGCTGTTTCTGATTTTCAGCTCGGTACTACATCAGGCCGGCTATCGCTGGATTGTTTTCACGGCAACCCGCGAGTTACGCAACTCTCTGAACAGGCTGGGCTTTGACTTCAGCTATCTTGCTGAAGCCAGCGTTGAAGTACTGGATAAAGCAAGCCAGAAAAAATGGGGACGTTATTACACTACCCAACCTCAGGTGATTGCCGGCAACCTAGAAGATGCCATGGATATCATCAGGACGCGTCCACTGTTTCGCCGAATTCACCGGATTTATCGCCACAAGATCAACTATCTGAGTAAAGAGCTCGGAGACCTGTGTGATGAGTGAGGGATTCATGCAGATGCTGGAAAAATTGCCTGATCAGCAAAACATTCTCAGTGACGGGAAAGCCGGGATTGACCGTGTTGAACTGATCAAGGCAGTCGATCATTGCAGCCACCTGTTGGACAGGCAGAAAATAAGCCGGCTGGCGATTTATGCCGATAACTCCCTGAACTGGATCATCACTGATCTAGCCTGCCAGAAACAGGGTATTTGTTTACTCCCCCTGCCACTCTATTTTACTTCCCAGCAACTGCAGCACAGCTTAACAACTGCCGGGACCTGGCATATCCTGACTGACAGTCCTGAATTATTGATCAAAAAACTGCCGGGGCTGAAGCTAAAGAAACAATATGAGTACTGCAGTGATCTTTGCCTGCTGAAGTCAGACAAAATTCATTCACAACCGGCATTGCCAGAGGGCACCCGGAAAATTACTTTTACTTCCGGCTCCACCGGCAATCCCAGGGGAGTCTGTCTGAGTCAGGCACAACAATTCTCAAAAGCCGTGCAACTTGCTGAACTGCTTCGCATTGAAAAACCCCGGCACCTTTGCGCTTTACCATTAAGCACCTTGCTGGAGAACATTGCTGGTGTATATGGCCCTATGCTGGCCGGGGGAACTGTAGTGTTACCCTCTTTAAATGCCCTTGGTTATCAGGGCAGTCAACTGAGAACTCCACAACTCTTTCTGGGGTGTCTGCAGATGCACAGGCCGGATACGCTCATCCTGATTCCGCAATTACTCAAATTGCTGGTGAACGCCGTCAGTCAGGGCTGGGAAGCGCCGCCATTCAAATTCGTCGCTGTGGGTGGCAGCAAGGTCTCTCCTGAGCTACTGCAGGAAGCCAGAAAACTGGGTATCCTCGCCTATGAAGGTTACGGATTATCAGAATGCGCCTCAGTACTCAGTCTTAATGTTCCGGATCATGACAGACCAGGAAGTTGCGGTATCCCCCTGGCGGCCGAACAGCTTGATTTCAAAAATGGCGAGATCCTGGTCAAAGGCAGCACGATGCTGGGCTATGTTGATGATCCTCATAGCTGGTATCCGCAGGAAATACGTACCGGCGATCTGGGCCGTATTGATGAACAGGGCTTCCTGCATATCAATGGCAGAGAAAAGAATCTTATTATTTCCAGTTATGCTCGGAACATTTCCCCCGAATGGATAGAAAGTGAACTGACAGCTTCCCCCCTGATCAGTGAGGCCGTTGTGTATGGAGACGCGCGGCCTCACTGTATCGCCCTTGTCTATCCACAAAACCCTGCGATTTCCATGTCGAAACTGATGCAGGCCATCGGCCAGGTCAATAGCAGGCTGCCTGATTACGCACAAATTCGCAGCTTTCTCAGGCTTGATGCTCCACTGGCGGCAAACAGCGATTTTATTACCAGTAATGGTCGTCCGAGACGGGCGCAAATTGAAAATTATTACAGCAATAAAATACAGCAGCTATATCAGCGCGGGACGACACAAACCACGACACCGGACACCAACAGGGAAAATGCCGCATGAGTTTTTATGAACAACTTGTCACCAGCACGAGTGAACAGCAAAAGTACTTACTGACTGCGCCGATAATCAATCGATGTTTCCAGGGAGACATCACCCTTGATGACTATCTGAGCTTCCTGCTGGAGGCCTATCACCATGTCAAACACACCGTACCCTTGCTGATGAATGTCGGTGCAAAACTGCCTGAAGCAAAAGAGTGGTTGCGGGTTGCCTTGGGGGAATACATTGAAGAAGAAATGGGACACCAGGAATGGATACTGAATGATATTGCCTGTTGTGGTTTCGACAAGGAGCTTGCCAGAACCATCCTTCCCGCTCCTGCCACTGAAATGATGGTGGCCTATGCCTATGACATGATTAATCGCATTAACCCGCTTGGTTTCTTCGGCATGGTCCATGTGCTTGAGGGGACAAGCATTAATCTGGCCGACAAGGCTGCTGACACAATCAGGGAGAAACTTGGATTACCCCGCAAGGCATTTAGCTATCTTTATTCTCACGGGGCGCTGGATCAGGATCATGTAAAGTTTTTTCAGGGACTGATGAATAAAATTACTGACCCCGGGGAGCAGGAAATAATTATTCACAGCGCCCGCATGTTTTACCGTTTGTACGGCGATATTTTCAGAAACCTGCAAGCGGAACATGGTATTCCGGCCTTGCCGAGTGAGGCAGCCTATGCAACTGGCCAATAAATGTATTCTGGTCACCGGCGCATCGGGTGGCATCGGTTCTGCTCTTTGCCGTCAGCTGGAGCAACAAAATGTCAGCCTGATCATGAGCTGTTTCAGGGTCAATCAGCTCAAAAGTACGCAGCTAAGCCTGGAAAAACCACATACAACGGTAATTGCTGATGTCAGTACGGTCGAAGGTCGTCAACAGATAGTAACTGCCTGCGCACAGAAAGGCGGTATTGACGGGTTAATCAATCTGGCAGGAATCATGGATTTCAGTCTGTTCGAGAAGCAGGATGTAAGCATAATTGAAAAAACCCTGGCGGTGAACACAATTGCCCCGATCCTGCTCTGCCACGAATTGCTACCGCAGCTGCTGCTTAAACCCGAAGCATTCATCCTCAACGTTGGTTCAATCTTTGGTAGTATCGGCCATCCCGGCTTCAGTGTTTATTGTGCCAGCAAGGCAGCACTTAAAACTTTTAGTGAAGCCCTGTCCAGAGAGCTGGCAGATACGGCAGTTTCTGTTTCCTATATTGCTCCCAGAGCAACCTCGACTGCGCTGAATACAGATCGGGTCAATGCCCTGAATGCAGCACTCGGCAACAAGTCCGACTCTCCGGATTATGTCGCCAGACAAATTATCCGCTCGCTCAGGAAAGATGAACGACAACGCTTTCTCGGATGGCCAGAAAAACTGTTCGTCAAAATCAATGCCCTTTGCCCATCCATTGTGCATGGTGCACTGGTAAAAAAACTGCAAACCATCAAACAATTTACCAATCCCTAGGGAGGGATCATGAATATTTCAAAACTATTGTTGGTATTGATAGGCTTACTGCCATACACATATGCTCTGGCAGATGTTAACGGTGATGTTGCCCACCTGCAGGAACGCTGGGCTGAAGTAAACTATGAACTGCTGGACAGTAAAATTCAGGAAGACGCCTTTGAGCAACTCAGTAATGAGGCAATCATGTTGACCAGGGAATACCCGGACGCCGCAGAAGTCTGGATCTGGAGCGGCATCATCAAATCCACCTATGCGGGTGTTAAAGGAGGTCTCGGCGCCCTGTCACTGGCAAAGGACGCCAAAACCGATCTGGAAATGGCCATGCAACTGAATCCGGAGGCCCTGCAGGGATCCGCCTATACAAGCCTGGGTGCGCTGTATTACAGTGTCCCTGGCTGGCCGATTGGCTTTGGTGATGATGACTACGCTGAGGAACTTTTACTGAGGGCGCTGGATCTAAACCCGGACGGTATAGATTCGAATTACTTTTACGCCAGCTATCTGGTCAGCGAAAGGCGTTACGATGAGGCACGGGAATATCTGCTCAAAGCCCGGCAGGCGCCTCCCAGACCCGACAGAGCCCTGGCTGATGCCGGGCGCCAGCAGGAAATCACAGAGCTGCTGGAAGAAATTGCCGATGAATAGCACACATGCAAATTTTACTGGTTGAAGATGATCGTCCGCTTGCCCAGGGACTGCAAAAAGCCTTGCAAAACCGGGGCTATACGGTCAATCATGTCACTGAGGGCAAAGCAGCCCTGCATGTTATCAAGACTGAAAGACCCGATATCCTGGTACTTGATATCGGGCTTCCTGATATCAGTGGACTGAAAATACTCAGGCAACTTCGCAGCAAACAGGACATGCTGCCCGTTCTTCTGCTGACAGCCAGGGATTCCATTGACGATAAAGTTGCGGGGCTTGACAGTGGTGCAGATGATTATCTGCCCAAACCTTTTGAAATGACGGAATTATTCGCCCGATTACGGGTACTGGAAAGACGCCTGTCCAGCGTAAAAAGCAGTGGTATTACAATCGGAGATGTCTGTCTTGATACTATTGAGCAGCTGGTTACCTTCAAGGGCCAGGCTCTTGAGCTATCGCGTCGGGAGTACATGCTGCTGAAAAACCTGATGGAAAATGCCGGTCGGGTTTTGACCCGGGAAACACTGGAAACCAGGCTCTACAACTGGGGCGAAGAAGTTTCCAGCAATGCACTGGAGGTGCATATTCATCACTTGCGTAAAAAAATCGGTGACGGCTTTATCAAGACGATCCGGGGTGTTGGCTATAAAGTAAATACCGAGCCAGGCTAGTGCGTTCGATTCGATTCTTCCTGGTTGCAGGTATTCTGGCTGCCCTCACCCTGTTTAATTTTGTTGCCGCATTACGCGGATATCAGTCCAGCATGAATGAAGCAGAAGTGCTGTTTGATAATGAACTGCTGGATTTATCTCGTCTGGTCGCCAATCTGGATTTCACGAAAATTCCTGATGATTTTCGTCTGGGAAATAATCTGGCTTTTCAGGTCTGGCAAAATGACGAACTGCTCGGTACATCGCTGCATGCACCGGATGTCCCTATCAATGCCTTCCTGCCCGGTTTTGATTTCGCCAACTTTGATGGCTTTCGATGGCGAACATATACCCGCTATCAGGCACAGGATAATTTCTGGATTATAGTCGCGGAACGTACAGACCTGCGCTTTATCCTGGCTGAAAACGTCGTGCTTGAGTCAATAACACCCATACTTATTGGTATTCCCTTGATTGGCCTGCTGATCTGGCTTGTTGTCAGTCATGGCCTGCGTCCTTTGAAATTACTTTCCACGGAATTACGTAATAAAGATGTCAATGACCTTAGCCCGATTGACGCTCAGCGCTCTGCCAGGGAACTGCACCAGGTTATTCACTCGTTAAACGGCTTGTTTCAGCGACTGGATGAATCACTGGAACGCGAAAAGCGCTTTTCTGCAGATGCAGCCCATGAACTGCGTACGCCCATCAGTGCTCTGAAAATTCAACTGCACAATTTACAGCAGGAAATTGATGATAAGGGCGAATCCTTTCTTGCTCTTCAGCAGGGTGTTGATCGCATGCAGCACCTGATCGAACAACTCCTGTCGCTTTACCGCATGACACCGGAACAGTTCAGGGACAATTGCGAAGTAATTGACCTTAATCACCTGGCAAAAGATATTATCGCCCAGCAATATTCACTGTTTGAGTCCAAACAGCAAAAGCTTGAAATTGAACAGGAGGCCGGCAAGGCGCAAATCGTTGGTGAAAAATTTGCCTTACAGACAATGCTGAGTAATTTACTGTCGAATGCCAGCAAATACAGCCCGGTCAAAGGCACGATAAGAGTACGGATTTACCATGAAGACACCCGGGTCTGTCTGGAAATTGAAGATAATGGGCCCGGGATTCCGGAGCAGGAAAGAAAACATGTTTTTGAGCGGTTTTACCGTACCAATCAGCATGAAAATTCACAGGTTCCTGGCTGTGGACTTGGTTTGACTATAGTCAAACATGTCGCAGATCTGCACCATGCACAACTGTTCCTGCAAACATCCGATTTTGAAAGCGGTGTAAAATTCAAAGTATGCTTTACCGGATATCGTTCCAGCACATGAATCCATCAAGAGTGTTATTCATAGGTTTGATTGGCTTTTGCAGTTTGTACTGCATAACTGCTTTTGCTGCCAGCCAGGAGTTTGAGCTGCGCATACGCGAGCACCTGTTCTATCCTTCAAACCTTGAAGTGCCGGCCAACCAGAAAATTCGCCTTGTCATCATCAATGAAGATGCCACGCCGGAAGAATTTGAAAGCTATGAATTGAATCGCGAAAAAGTGATACCCGGAAACAGTCGTACAGTGATTTTTATCGGCCCCTTGAGTCCGGGTGAGTACGTTTTTTTTGGTGAATTCTATCCTCGTACCGCACAGGGAAAAATAATCGCCCGGTAAAATTATGTTCTTGGATACTGTCATTCTTGTCCTGCAGGAAATTCTCGAAGCCGCACTGATTATCAGTGTCTTCCTGGCATTAATACGTCACATTCATGACCTGAAACCAGGTTCATTCACTCCAGGATACCTGTGGATTCCCGCAGCGGTTTTGATTGGAGTTTCCGGCGCCTGGATTTATGCCTTTTACATGCCGGATATCACCCAGTGGTTTGATTATGTTGGCCTCGAAATCGTTAATTCAGCGCTGCAGATAATGATTATCATGCTTCTGCTTTGCTTTTGTTACATAGTTACTTTGGATCGCCTGGAAAAATTACCTCGGCTCAACCTGCTCGCGGGTATTTGCCTTACCTTACTGGTTTCCCTGGGAATTATCCGGGAAGTTTCAGAAATTATTATTTACTCTCAGGGCATCCTCTCCAACCCTGAAAATTACAGTCGGGTCCTTTTGGGCAGCCTTATTGCAATAGGTATCGGGGCCAGCAGCGGCATCATTCTCTATTATGTCCTGATAAACCTTCATGGCCTCTGGGGCCTGCGAATCTGCCTTATTTTGCTGGCATTATTTGCCGGGAATATGGCATCACAGGCAAGCCTCCTGCTGATACAGGCAGACTGGCTGCCCTATACCGTGGAATTATGGGACAGTTCTGCCTTGTTACCTGAATATTCAGTGACAGGACAATTACTCTATGCACTTATTGGTTATGAAGCCAATCCATCCTTGCTGCAGGTATGTGTTTATATCGGGGCAGTAATACTTATTCTGACCAGCCCACTGTTTCTGCTGAGCTGGCGATATAACAACAAGCAAGCAGTTAGTAATTTATGAAAAAGCCTGAGTCTTTATTACCAGTCACTCTGACATTTGTACTGTCCATATATTGCTGCCAGACAGCCATGGCAGATGGCCTGAGTATTGATAAAATTTATCATCCCTATGTTGATGCCCTGGAAAAAGAGCTGGAATACCGCAGCATTTATCCGGAAGCACAGAGTAGATCGGAAAACCCTGCACAGATCCACAAACTCTCCCTTGGGACTTCATTTTCCGATCGCTGGTTTGGTGAATTTTACCTGGTGGGAGAAAAGGATCGTCGGGGAAATTTTGAACTTGAAGCCTATGAACTGGAACTTAAATGGCAATTGAGCGAACAGGGTGAGTATTTTGCAGACTGGGGTTTGCTGTTTGAATATGAAAACGAAACCGAAGCCGATATCGAGGAAATCAGTGTCGGGATTCTGAGTGAAAAAGAATGGGGTCGCTGGAGTGGCACCGCCAATTTACACTTCATACAGGAATGGGGAGACGATATTGACGATGAGTTTGAAACGGCATTTGCCTGGCAAAGCCGTTATCGTTATTCCCAGGCCCTGGAACCCGGTTTTGAGTTTTATACCGGACAGACCGCAACCGGCCTCGGCCCGCTAGTACAGGGGGCTGTCAATCTTGGAATACGCAAAAACCTGCACTGGGAAGCTGGCCTGATCTTTGGACTTGATAACAAAAGCCCCGACCAGACCTTTCGCTTTCTCCTGGAATACGAGTTCTAGACGCTAATCGCAGCACTAAGCTTGCAGTACACTGGCCACAGAACGTGCCAGGTATTCAATATTACGCTTGTTGATGCCGGCCACGTTGATACGGCTGGAGTTCACCAGATAGATACTGTAATCCTTAACCAGCGTCTGCACCTGCTCCACCGACAATCCCAGAAATGAAAACATGCCCTTCTCTCTTTCGATGAAAGAGAAGTCCTGTTGCACTCCTGCTTCCTGTAACTTAACCACCAGTTCACTGCGCAGGTTATTGATACGTTCACGCATTTCGGTCAGTTCTGCCAGCCATTCGGCTTTCAGTTCTTCATCAGCAAGCACGATTTCAACCAGCTGGGCGCCATGCGAGGGTGGCATGGAATATATCTGCCGGGCCGTTGATAAAATCTGCGAATGTGAGGCACTGACCTGATCGGGTGTTTCACCAATCAGGGTGACTGAACCGGTACGCTCCCGGTACAGTCCGAAGTTTTTCGAACAGGACGACGCAATAATCACTTCCGGCAATCTTTCCGCCAGCAGCCGAACACCTTTGACATCCTCTTCCAGACCGTCACCCAGCCCCTGATAGGCAAGGTCAATAAAAGGCGTAAAACCCTGCTTTTCAGCCGCTTCGGCAAATGCCTGCCACTGCTCCCAGTTCAGGTCTCCCCCACAGGGGTTATGACAGCAGCCATGCACCAGGACCAGATCACCGACCTTGGCCTTTTTCAGCGTATCCATCATTTTTTCAAATTCAATTTCATGCGACTCATAGTTGTAATAGGGATACTCCACCAGTTCCAGACCGGCAGAACCTAACAACGGCACATGGTTTGCCCAGGTTGGGGTACTGACCCAGGTCCGGGTGCGGGGGAAATTTCTGTTTACAAACTCTGCTGCCACACGCAGGGCACCCGAGCCGCCAGGAGCCAGGACACTGCAGGTTCGCTGATTGTTCAGGGCTGCACTGTTATCACCCAGAATCATATGGACTGTTGCTTCGTTAAAGCCAGCCGGTCCGGCCTGGGCAACATAGGATTTGGAAACCTCACTTTGCCACAGCTTCTGTTCCGCTTTCTTGATCGCAGAAACAACCGGTGTTTTACCTTCTTCATCCTTGTAAACACCGACCCCAAGATCAATCTTGTCCGGGTTTTTGTCTTCTATATAAGCCGCAGAAAGCCCCAGAATGGGGTCAGGAGGACGCCTTTCGATAGTCTGAAACATCTTTTTTTCCGTTATATTTATGAAAGCCGGGCAGGTTCTGTGCGGGAATTATATCAGCAAGCTTTTCATTGGAAAACAAATCCGCCTGTGTGCTTGCGTTTAAATTTAACAAAGACTTGCTGTTTAATTCGGGACTATAGCCCTTCCAGATATACCTGATCCGGCGTAGGAGTGGCTTTAGCCGCGAACCTGTTCGGGACTAAAGGCTACCGCGTCCTGCTATCGCCCTTTACCTACATCCGTGCACTCGCCAGGTTTTACGGCTAGGACAGTTCCTCATTCATCCTGCGCACCTTGTCCTGCAGGCTGAGTTTGTACTCGGACAGTTTGGTAGCGATTGCTTCATCACTGGTTCCAAGGATTTCAGCAGCCAGAATACCGGCATTTTTGGCACCGTCCAGGGCAACTGTCGCGACCGGAATACCTCCGGGCATCTGCAAAATGGACAGGACCGAATCCCAGCCATCAATCGAATTGGAAGAATTGATCGGCACACCAATTACCGGCAGGGTTGTCACAGAGGCCACCATTCCGGGCAGATGAGCAGCACCTCCAGCGCCGGCAATGATCACCTGCAGCCCACGTTCCCGGGCGCTACCGGCATAGTCCATCATGGCTTCGGGTGTTCGGTGTGCGGAGACCACGGAAATTTCATGACTGATACCGAATTCATCCAGCATATCGGCAGCCTCTTGCATGACCGAAAGGTCTGAACGGCTTCCCATGATGATACCTACGCGAGCTTTACTCATGCCTGCGACTCCTGCTCCTGCAAAGTGACTGCTTTGATGGTTTGTTTTACCTGTGCGACTTTTTCAATCAGTATATTGCGGTCTTCGTCTACGATGGTGACATGTCCCATTTTTCTGAAGGGCCTGGTTTCTGCTTTGCCATACAGGAATAAATGCACACCCGGAATAAGCAGCAGCTTGTTCAGTCCGCTGTAATGCACCGGGCCGATATGTCCCGCTTCTCCAAGTAAATTTACCATGGCAGAAGGACGGTTGATAGCAGTCGACCCCAGTGGCAGGTTAAGAATCGCACGCAATAGCTGTTCATACTGGGAAGTCACATTGGCATTTATGGTCTGGTGGCCGCTGTTGTGTGGTCGCGGTGCGACTTCATTGACCAGTATTTCCCCGGAGCTGCTGACAAACATTTCCACCGCCAGCAGGCCGATAATGTCCAGTTTCTGCACCAGTGAGCTGGCAATTTCAATTGCCTGATTCTGCAGGTCATTGCTGAGCGTACTCGGAGATATCAGATAGTCGACCAGGTTATGCTCGGCATGAAAAACACATTCGACAATCGGGTAAACCGCCACATCACCATGGGCATTGCGTGCCGCAATCACGGAAATTTCGCGGTCCATGTCCACGGCTTTTTCCAGCAGGCCTGGGGCATCAAATGCCTTCTCCAGATCCGTTGTGGAATCCAGCCTGATCACCCCGCCACCGTCATAGCCTCCCATTCCAAGTTTATTGAAGGCCGGCAAAAAATCACTGTGTTTTTTGATATCCGCCAGGTCATCCACAAGCACAAAGTCTGCCGTCGGAATTCCATGCTCCTGATAGAACTGTTTCTGTTTGCGCTTATCCTGAATGGTTTCGATGACACGAGGCTGGGGGCATACCTGCAGCCCTTCCTTTTCCAGTTGATACAGGGCCTCAACATTGACGTTTTCTATCTCAATGGTCAGCAAATCGACCTTTTTGCCGAATTCGTAGACTGTAGCAAAATCCTGCAGGTCACCCTGAAAAAATTCCGTGGCTATCCCCGCACAGGGGGCAAGTGGTGAAGGGTCAAGCACACAGGTATGAATATCCAGATTCGGGCAGGCCTGGATCAGCATGCGGCCCAGCTGTCCGCCACCCAGAATGCCCAGTTTGAAATCTTTATAGAATGCTTTCATGCGCGCTCAGAACGCCACTTTATTCATGAAAAGCGGCGCATCTTAACAGGAAAATATTGGCAGTGCGATAGCTGCAGCCCGGAATAACAAGGCCTGCTCAGAAGCCGTTGGCCCTAAAATAGATATAAGTGGAGAGTGCCTTGATAGTGGCCGCACTTAACTCCTGTCCCCAGGGCGGACAGACTCCCAGGCGTCCATTGGCTATCACGTCATAAATTTCCTGCCCGCTGCCTCCATAAAGCCAGATGTCATCAGTCAGGTCAGGACCACCAAAGGGTTTGTAGCCACTACCGTCTTCAGCATGGCATTCGATGCACACCGGCCAGAAATCCTCTGCCACTTCCACGGCAAAAGGATTGACATCCTCACCTCCGAGGTAGAGCACGTAATCGACCAGGTTATTGATCATGTCCTCATCCATGCCCAGCTGTGCATACGCCGGCATTTCCGAATAACGTGTGTCCGGGCAGCCGCCAAACATTTTGATTGCATCGTCGCAGTCAGTATTACGGACGCCGTAGGTAATGGTCTGCATGATTTCCATGACTGGCTCGACAGCAGTCATTTCAAAGCCAGTGACACCCCAGAGCCAGTCGAAATCAACCAGGTTGGGAACCCCGGGGCCGCCAGTAAGATCTTCGGCATGGCATTCAGCGCAGTGATTATCGATCGCTTCTTCTGCCAGCTCATTCATGTAAGCAAGCAGTTCTGCATCGGCCTGAACGGCTTCCGGTGAAGCCAGCAGCAAACGCTCATCAAGCTCGGCATTCTGGGCCTGCAGTGGTGAACTTAACAGGCAGCTTGCCAGAGCAATTATGGCAAATGACATTCTGTGTGAATTGAAAACAGAAATAAGGTTTTGCATGAGGAATCCCCGAGTCTCAGAGCGTTTAAAATAATCAATGTAACAAAGACTGCAAAGTCATTAAACTGGCTTATTTGATGAACATCAAGCCCAACATTTACCTCTGTAATTCACAGGTATGCCTGGAATGCCTTGTTACTCAGCCAGACTGACTGATAGGGTGCCAGCTTGATTATTTCCTGATCCTGCCGCAGTTTTTCCCCTGAAATCAGATCCGACCACTGGTCCGTGGAAACCAGATTTAAATTACTGAGGGAGACTTCCTGCTCGGTATCGGAAATATTATTGAGACAGAATATGCTCTGATCGCGCAGCAGGCTCTGACGCCAGAAAGCAAACACCTCATCCCCCACATGCAGGGTGAACATAATCGCGTTCGGGTGAAAGGCTGCCTGTTTTTTACGAATGGCAATCAGCCGTTTCAGCTCATTCATGATACGTGAATGGTGGTTGTCTTCTTTCAGCAGGGCTTCAATTTCATCCAGCTGCCAGTTATGTCGATTAATGGCACGTCTGTTATTGGTATTGGCCAGCTTTTCCAGATCATTTTCAGTCCCCAGCAAACTGTGAATATAAAAAGCCGGTACACCTTCCATGGCCAGCATGACCGTATGGGCGCAGATAAAACGCTGTTCCTGGTTGCCGTCATCCGGATTATCCATTGTGCCCTTCATGGCATCAAACAGGCTGATATTGATTTCGTAGGGGCGTTGTTTACCGTTACTACCCAGGCTCCTCCATGACACAGCTCCTCCGGCCAGTTCCATGGCGCCAATCAAACGCTGGATCTGCTCTTCCTCAACCAGACCTTCCAGTGGCCGCAGTCCGATACCGTCATGCGAAGCTATAAAGTTCAGAAATGTGGTGCCCTTTTGGGCCGGCGGCATACTCATCATCCAGCTTTTCAGTGCATGGCAGTTTCCGGTCACCATGGTGTTCAATAACAAAGGCGGCAGGGAAAAGTTGTAAATAATATGTGCTTCATTGGCATTGCCGAAATAGGACAGGTTTTCCCGGTTGGGGATATTGGTTTCGGTAATGATGATTGTGCCGGGTTTATAATACTCAATCAGGGTCCGGATCAGGCGAATAATTTCATGCGTCTGGTCGAGGTTCAGACAGCTCGTACCCTCTTCTTTCCATAAAAAAGCGACAGCGTCGAGACGGAAAATCTGCACCCCGTTATCAAGATAAAGCTTGATGATTTTAACCATCTCCAGCAGGACTTGCGGATTGCGGAAATTCAGATCTATCTGGTCATGGCTGAAAGTACACCAGACATATTTGAGCCCCTCCTGAGTCTGTACTTCCCGTAACAGCGGTGTCGCCCTGGGCCGCACCACCTGGCTCGTATCAAAGTCCCTGTCTACAGTGAAGAAATAGTCTTTGCCCGGGGGCTTGCCTTGTTTGAATTGCGTAAACCATTGCCCGAGCGATGAGCAATGATTGATGACCAGATCAGACATGAGTTTGAATTTCCTGGCTATCTGGTCAATATGCTCCCAAGTTCCAAAGCTGTCATTGACCTGGGTATAGTCAATGACGGCAAAACCATCGTCTGAACTGAAAGGAAAGAAAGGCAGAACATGTACCCAGGATATTTTTTCTGAAAAATAACGCGTCAGAAAATAGTCCAGGGTTAACAGGGGCGCTTCATCCTTGTTCACAAAAGTATTGGCGTAGGTAATCAGCGCTATGTCTTTTTCCGTCCAGTTGTTTTTCAGCCAGCGTGGTTTTTGTGGCGACTGATGCAAATCCATGAGCTGCAAAAGCTTTTGCCCAAGGTCTTCAACTTCAAGGTCGGGATAAATCTGGCTTAAATGCGCAAGCACACGATTGTGCAGGTCTTCTGCTAGATCAACAGTCATGCTCAAGGCCTAAGAGAATTCTGCAATATCAGCATCGACTGCCTGGAGAAATGCATTTCCAACTTCAGGTAAAGCAGAATTCACCCGGGTCCAGCTGGGAATGAAAGGTATCTCATTGGGGTTATCCAGAAATGATAATCCGGCTTGCATGATATTTTCGGCAAACAGTTCGACTGACTTTTCTTCCCTGTGAATATCCAGGGTCAGGCCATTGATGATTGCATCGCTGTGATAGGACTCGACAAAATCAAGCGCTACCCTGAGATAGGTTGCCTTGAGTGTACGGAAGGTTTCTTCAGTAAACACCACACCGGTAGTAGCCAGCTTGCGAAACATTGCCTTGCTGATATCAATCGACATTTTATTGAGACCGGCATGCTGATCATCAAATGATATATCCTGGTGTTTATGATCATAGCTGTCAGCTATATCAACCTGGCACAGCTTGTTGGTCGAATAATTACGCTTTAACTCGGAAAGTACGCCAATCTCAAGTCCCCAGTCGCTGGGAATTCTGATGCCGGCCAGTACATCCGCACGCATGGAAAATTCTCCGGCCAGCGGGTAGCGGTATGAATCCAGATATTCAATATAGTCATGATAACCAAGCACCTTGCTCAGGCTGCGTAACAGGGGTGTCACGAGTAAGCGGCAGACTCTGCCATTAATCGTGCCATTGGCTACCCGCGCGTAGTAACCCTTACAGAATTCATAATCAAAACCCGGGTTGGCGATCGGGTAAATAAGGCGCGCCAGCAGCCCCCTTTCATAAGTAACGATGTCACAGTCATGCAATGCGATGGCTTCGGCTTTGGCTTCTGCCTGCAGGTAGCCCATGCAAAACCAGACATTTCTGCCCTTGCCCAGTTCTTTCGGTGACAGACCGACTTCCTTGAGCTCCTGGTCAATCGCCTGTAAACGTTCACCTTCATTCCACAGGACCACATGTTCCTGTGGCAGCCTGGAAAAAAACTTCAGGGCTTTGCGGTACTGTTCCTCGCTGGCCCGGTCCAGCCCGATCACTATTTTTGACAGGTAAGGAACCTTGCATAATTCATCGACAATATTTTCCATTGCCGGGCCTTCAAGTTCAGAATAAAGGCAGGGTAAAACCAGCGCCATGGGTCTTACTTTGGCAAACTCCAGCAGCTCTTCTTCCAGTTCTTCAACCGGACGCCTGGATAAATTGTGCAAAGTGGTGATGACACCGTTCTGATAAAAGTCTCCCATGGTCTGCCCTCTAAGTCTTACTCGCTATTTTCTTTTAATTCATTCAGCAGGCTTGTGACAGCCTGATTCCAACCCGCGGGTCCATACTCACTGGTTCTGCGTAATGCCGGGTGTTCAAAATCCGGAAAGTCCCTGACTGGTGATTTCACCAGAACCGCATATTCTGCTACTGCCAGCATTGGCAGGTCATTTTCACTGTCACCCAGGGCTATAAACCGGGGGGTACGGCCTTCACGCTGATAATATTGTCGCAAAAAGCTGACAGCCTTGCCTTTGTCAGCAGCGCTGCTGACGTGAAAAAAGCGCCCTCCCCTGACCAGGCTTAGTCCGGCTTGTTGCAGCTTTTCCCGAAACAGTTGCAGTTGCGCATCGCTGTCTTCCCAGCTCAATGCTTCGGTAAAATTCCGCTGCATGGCCAGTTTTGCTCCGGCTTCAGACAAACCGGTCAATTCTGCCAGCAGTGCAGGCTGCATATCTGCAAAACCGGTAAATTTAAACCCATGCGTCTGGCGTAAATCATGAATCACGCTGAGTAACTCAGCACGATTCATACCAAGATTGTATTCTTTCAGGCTGGCTCCTTCGGGAACAAGCAGCCCGGCGCCATTTTCGACAATAAAGGGGTCATCAAGCTTCAGCAAATGACGAATTTCCTGCATTTCCGCGATAGTTTTACTGCTGTTGAGAACCAGGGGAATCCCCAGTACTTTAAGCTTTTGCAGCGCAGGCTCTGCTGCGCTGTAGGAATAATCAAAATGATCGAGTAAAGTGGCATCAAGGTCTGTGACGACAATAAGGTCAGGCAGCATGTGTAGTACTTATCTGTTTTGCTGAGGTCCTGTGAGCCTAGGGTTTATCTGTCAGCATGTCCACCCCTGCTACTATAGTGCATGGCCTGCCCTGTTCTGGTGCAGGAAGGCGCTGGACATTATTTTGTGCTACTTTAGCCATAGTCCAAAAACAGCATAATATATACGCACTAACATCGATTCCCGGGGGGGACAGTCATGAGTGATCAAAGCGCTTCGACAAACAAATATCTTAACTGGACGGCCATAGCCGTATTAATAATCGGCATCATTTTTGGCCTGTTTACTTTATCGGCACCGGCTGGTGTCTGGCTTGGTCTTTGGGAATTTGGCCAGGGCTTTGGCATTCTGGGAATCGCCGTGCCATTTTCTCCCTGGCTTGCCCTGGCCTGCATCCTTGCCAGCATAGCAATCGGTATTATTGCCAGGCAGAAAAAAGTCCAGAATACCGGAAAACTGCTTTCGTTTGCTCTTGTGGGAACTCTGCTCACGGTAATTGCCTGGTATATCCCTTCCATTTATGGAGCCCGCTTAAGCTACCCGCCAATCCATGATGTATCCACTGATGTTGATAACCCGCCTGAGTATGTTGCAGCCGTCCCTTTACGGGCCGATGCGGTGAACACTATGGAATATGGTGCCCAGCCCCCCATGACTCCGGAAGAAAACGCCCAGCTGCAACGCGAAGCTTTTCCTGATCTGGTCCCTCAGCTGATTGATGCCAGCCCACAGGAAGTTTTTGACCGGGCATTGGCCGCACTGGAAACCATGGGGCTGGAAATAATTGCTGCAGTTCCGGAAGAAGGTCGTATTGAAGCCGTAGCAACCACATTCTGGTTTCGTTTCAAGGATGATGTAGTGATCAGGATTCGACCGCAGGGTGAGCAGACTCTGGTTGATGCCCGTTCGCTTTCCAGGGTTGGACGAGGCGACGCCGGTGCTAACGGTTTGCGTTTGCAGGAGTTTTTCTCGCTGCTTTAGATGAATCTGTGCTTATTCGCGGTGGTAGGGATGTCCCTGTAACAGGGACCAGGCACGGTATATCTGTTCTGTCAGAATGACACGCACCAGAGGGTGTGGAAAGGTCAAGGCTGACAGTGACCAGCGTGCATCGGCAGTCTGCAGAAAAGAATCTGCCAGACCGTCTGCCCCGCCAATCACAAAGGCAATGTCCCTGCCATCATCACGCAGGCGGCGAAGCTCACCGGCCAGTTTTTTTGTATTCAGATCACGTCCGACTTCATCCAGCGCAATAACATAATCATGCTTGCCGATGGCCTGCTGGATTCCCTGTGCCTCTTTTTCCATGGCCAGGGATGCAGTACTGTTTTTACTGCGTATGGCGGCGGGGACTTCCTTGATGCTGAAGGAAAATTCTGCTGGCAGGCGTTTGCCATATTCTTCGATACCGGACTCAACCCAGTCCGGCATTTTGCTACCCACGGCAATCAGGCTGATCTTCATTCCTGTATGCGTTCTTCCGTCATGCTCCACAGCGACTCAAGATCATAAAGTTCACGGCTTGCAGCCAGCATGACATGTACCACCACATCACCGAGATCAATCAGTATCCATTCAGCCTTATTCTGGCCTTCCACGCTGTAAACTTTCTCTTCAGCCTGTTTGACTTTTTTTACCAGTTCATCGCTCATGGCTTTGACGTGCCGGTTGGAGGTGCCAGTGACAACCAGCATAAAATCACACACTGAAGTCAGCCCTCTGACATCCAGGCAGGTAATATTCTTGCCCTTCATGTCATCCAGAATCTGAATCGCCAGCTCTTTCAGTTCTTCAACTTTCAAATCGTTGCCTCAGGAGTAAAGTTCAAATTTTTTGATATAGCTGAATACGGTATTCGGAATCAGGTAGCGCACCGATTTTTTGGCTTTAACCAGATTGCGTATCTCGCTGGATGCAATCATCAGCGGCGTAAAAGTATATTCCAGCACATTACCATACGGGGATGCACACAGGCTGGCAAAATCGGAAACCATACGTTTTTTGCAGAACTTTTTCACTTCTTTCGATGGATTGATTTTCCAGCCCGGCCGGGTGATGACAATGAAATGCACCAGAGAGAACATATCCTTCCAGCGTTTCCAGCTGTCCAGTTTGTTATAGGCGTCGGCACCAATCAGGAAAAACAAGCGGTCATTGGGATATTCAGTACGCAGGGATTCAAGGGTTTCAATCATGTACGAAGGCCCAGGGTGCATGCACTCCCTTACATCAACCACCAGTTTTTTTTCCGCCTTGGTCGCGCTATGCAGCATGGCAATTCGATGCCGGGCATCGGCTTCGGCCTCTTCGCGATGAACAGGATGATGACAGGGAATCAACCGGACCTCATCAAGACCGAAATCCTGCTGAGCTGCCAGTGCGGTTCGCAGATGCCCGAAATGGACCGGGTCGAACATACCACCAAGAATACCGATGTTCTTCAAAGCCATTCAGGGAACCATTGCTTAATTACGGATGTGGCCATTACCCAGCACAATATACTTCTGTGAGGTAAGTCCTTCCAGACCAACAGGTCCCCTGGCGTGTATTTTATCGGTAGAAATGCCGATTTCGGCACCCAGGCCGTACTCAAAGCCGTCAGCAAAGCGGGTTGAGGCATTGACCATCACGGAACTGGAATCCACTTCGCGTAAAAAGCGCATGGCGCGGGCATAATCTTCCGTGACAATACTGTCGGTATGCTGTGAACTGTGCGTATTGATATGCTCAATCGCTGCATCTAGTCCATTGACAACCTTGATTGACAGAATCGGTGCCAGATATTCCGTTTCCCAGTCTTCAGCCTCTGCTGCTGCAATACCCGGCAGAATCTTTTGGGTACGCTCACAACCCCTGAGCTCGACTGCTTTTTCTTCATAGGGCTGCATAATCTGTTGCAGGAATTCTTCAGCAACTGACTCGGCCACCAGCAGGGTTTCCATGGCATTACACACGCCATAACGATGGGTTTTGGAATTCAGGGCAATATTCACCGCCTTGGTCATATCGGCACCATCATCAACATAAACATGGCAGATACCGTCCAGGTGCTTGATGACAGGTACTCTGGCTTCATTGCTGATGCGCTCGATCAATCCCTTGCCGCCTCTGGGAACGATGATATCGACATATTCAGGCATGGTGATCAGTTGCCCGACAGCTTCACGGTCCGTGACCGGGACTACCTGCACTGCCGAGGCAGGCAGGTCGGCTTTTTCCAGCCCCAGTGCCACGCACCGGGCAATGGCCTGATTGGAATGAATAGCTTCAGAGCCACCGCGCAGAATCGTTGCGTTGCCTGATTTCAGACAAAGACTTGCGGCATCAACGGTGACATTCGGCCGCGACTCATAAATGATGCCGATAACCCCCAGTGGAACACGCATACGGCCGACCTGAATGCCGCTGGGTCGGTAACGCAGCTCGCTGATTTCACCAATTGGATCTGCCAGGACTGCTACCTGGTGGAGGCCTTCGATCATGTTATCAATGCGGGCCGCTGTCAGTTCAAGCCGGTCAAGCATGGCGGGGGCCAGTCCTTTATCCCGGCCGGCGGCCAGATCCTGTTCATTGGCGCGCGTCAGTTCGTCCCGTGATTTATCGAGAGCCTCGGCGGTATTCAGCAGGGCCTGGTTTTTCACCTCAGTGCTGGCCGCAGCCAGGATCGATGCTGCCTCCCGTGCCGCTTTGCCCATCCCCTGCATCAGGGATTTTATGTCAGTCATGCCTTTACCATGTCATTACAAATGGCGCGATTATACCTGATTAATTTTCAGTTCACCCCGCACAAGGCTCTCCTTGCAGGATTTTTTTAACTGCTTGATTCGATACTCAATTTTGCTGGCTTCAGATCGACTGCCCAGCACTGCAGAAAACACCAGATCCAGCGGACCTTTGCCACGCAAAGATTTTGCCCCTTTCCCCCTTTCAAGCTGATGTTCGGCAAAGCGTCGCTCCACGTCCGTGGTGATGCCGGTATAGAGGCTGCCACTGGCCGTACGAATCAAATAGACGTACCAGGACTTTGTGTTTTCCGACAAATCTGTTCTCCCCTTATCACTCGTAATAATAGATGAAACGCTAGGGTAGTGTCACAGTTTGGATTGATAAGTTGAGTCCCGTGATTTAATAGCAGCATTCAAACTGAGACACTACCAACGCTAGCTGCCACTGGAAATTTGTCTCATTTCACTGTATAAATGCGGCTCCTCGTTGAGCGACTACCCGTCTCAGCAGCCAAGCCAAACAGCGGGTCTCATACACGGCCTAAGGAAAATCCAAAAGATGTATAAGATTCAGACATTTAATCAAATTTCTGAGAAAGGTTTATCGCGTTTTCCCGAACAAGAATATCAGGTTTCCCCTGACACAGACGACCCTGACGCACTCATTCTGCGCAGCTTCAAGCTGAGCATGGATAATGTCACGCCGAATCTCAAGGCGGTTGCCCGTGCCGGAGCCGGTGTGAATAATGTGCCGGTCACAGACTATACCAAAAAAGGGATTGTGGTTTTCAACACGCCTGGTGCCAATGCCAATGCGGTGAAAGAACTGGTTATCTGCGGCATGTTACTGGCCTCACGCGGTATTGTTCCCGGAATCAACTGGGTTAACTCACTGGCTGACCAGGATGACCTGAGTGAGCTGGGTCCGCAGGTGGAAGCCGGCAAGAAAAACTTCAAGGGTTCCGAATTAGCCGGTAAAACCCTGGGCGTTATCGGTCTTGGGGCTATCGGCGCGATGGTGGCCAACGCTGCCATCGACCTGGGCATGAATGTCCTGGGTTATGACCCGGCCATTTCTGTTGATGCTGCCTGGCAGCTGGCCAATCAGGTCGAAAAACAGGAAAACATGACTTCTCTCCTGTCCAAGTCAGACTTTATCACCCTGCATCTGCCCATGCTGGAAAGCACCAAAAACCTGATTGATGAAAAAGCCATTAACTATTTCAAGTCAGGGGCTGTACTGCTGAATTTCTCAAGAGATGCCATTGTTAACAGCGATGCGCTGATGCAGGGCCTGGAAAGTGGTCGCATCAGCCGCTATGTCTGCGACTTCCCGACCAAGGAATTTCTCAGGCATGAAAAAGTCATTCTGATGCCACATATCGGGGCCAGCACCGAAGAAGCCGAAGATAACTGTGCAGTGATGGCGGCTGACCAGTTACGCGACTTCCTTGAGAACGGCAACATCAAGAATTCCGTTAACTTTCCGACCATCGCACTGGAGAGAAACGGCGGCGTAAGACTGGCTATCGTTAATGAAAATGTTTCCGGCATGCTGAGTAAAATTCTCTCCGTACTGGCTGATAAAAACATTAACGTCGTGGATATGCTAAATAAAAGCCGTAACGAAATTGCCTACAATCTGATAGATGTCGAAAGCACTCCGGATGACGACACCATTGCCAGTATTGAGGCCATCGAACATGTTACCAGGGCATGGATCGTCTGATCAAAATCAGCAAGTACTAACCAATAACCAAGCGAAACGGAAAAGTAAATGACAAAGCAGGTATATAACTTTGGTGCCGGACCGGCAATGTTACCGGTTCCGGTCATGCAGCAAATTCAGGAAGAGTTTCTCGATTTTCAGGGCATGGGTATTTCCCTGATTGAACTGAGTCATCGTTCAAAAGAATTCGAAGCCGTCATTAACCGCTGTGACGAACTCATCAGGGAGCTGTCAAACCTGCCTGACAACTACAAAATTCTGTATACCCATGGCGGTGCACAGATGCAGTTCGCCGGCGTACCTCTGAACCTGCTGGGCCTGAAACCGGCACACAAGGCCGTCTATTCCGAAACCGGAAACTTCTCCAAACTGGCTAACAAAGAAGCCGCACGTTATGGTGAAATCATTATCGCCAGCAGCAGCGAAGAGACCGATTATGACCGCATTCCTGCCTTTACTGCGGACATGATTCCGGATGATGCTTCCTATGCCTATATCACCAGTAACAACACCATTTATGGTACGCGTTATCAGGAATATCCGGACTTGGGTGGTACACCGCTGGCGATTGATGCAACCTCTGACATTTTTTCCCGCCCTGTAGACTGGTCCCGGGTCGGCCTGATGTTTGCCGGTATGCAAAAGAACCTCGGCCCGTCCGGTACTGCAGTGGTTATCGTGCGTGAAGACCTGATCGGTCATGCCATGGAACGTACCCCTTCACTGCTGGATTACGCGGTCTATGAAAAGTCACACTCGCTGGCCAACACAAACAACACCTTCGCCATTTACACCATGGGTCTGACCATGCAATGGTTAAAGGATCAGGGTGGCCTGGAAGCAATTGAGAAAGTTAATGAGCAGAAAGCTGCTACACTTTATGAGGTGATCGACAGCAGTGACTTCTATACCGGCACTGCCCATCCGGAGCATCGCTCCATCATGAATGTGACTTTCACCCTGCCCAATGACGACCTGTCCGCAGGCTTTCTGAAAGAAGCGCTGGATAGCGGCCTGTACGCTCTTAAAGGCCACCGCAATGTTGGCGGCATTCGTGCTTCAATCTATAACGCCATGCCGCTGGCTGGTTGTGAAAAGCTGGCAGACTTCATGAAAGAGTTTGAAAAGAAAAACGGATAAAATTTTATCCGGGAATTAAAAAAGGAGCCAGTTGGCTCCTTTTTTGTATCCAGTTTATTTCGCGTCAATCATCAATAAACTTCCAGGTGTCGGCACCATCAAATGTGCGCACTTCAATTCCTTTAATTGAATTTACAGGAAACATCCGAAAATTAACTGACAAGCGCTCATGCTCGGTCTTCTCGACTCCTTCATAGTGCGTTACGCAACCGCAGGTATTACAGTGGTAAAACTCGATAATTTTATCGTTCCACAAATAGGCTGATGCGGCACCCGGTGCAAACGAGACCTTAGCTGTTTTTCTTGTAAGGTGCCCCCAAAGAGCGGCATAACGCCGGCAAATTGAGCAGGTGCATTGGATTAGTCTCTCTGGAAGTTCACTAATCTCAATTTGTACGGCACCACAATGGCAGGAAGTTTTCAGCAATTTGTACCCGCTTGTTTAGTGGAATCCTTAAGGGGTGTCAGAGTAAATCACAATTTACTCTGACACCATCGCGTCCATGATTGCCAGTATCTCACCGAAACTCAGGAAGTTCCATTTCTAGCGAGCTATCCTGAAAAGCTTAGTTTCTTTAAAGCGTTATGAGCGAAGGCAGTTTGAGGCAAAATCTGAATTTGGTGAGGGCGCTTACAACCAGTTAGCAAGCGAATTAAATTCAGGTTTTAACGAAGAAATGCCGAGCACAGTAGCTTTAAAGTCAGAAGCGGAAGTTGCGGGTATACTTTAATACAATCTCTGACTGCAGCGGATTCATCTCCCGGAAAGCCCCGGCAGTCGAATCAAAGTTGTAGTTCACGACCAGATAAAAATCCTCACCGGCCTGTGGTGTCCAGTGCAGACGACTGTTGATGCCGAAAGTATTGCTTCTGTTCTCATACTGCAGCAATGAAATCCAGGACCATTCCGGATTGATGGCCACACTGGCATCCAGAGTTATCTGGCGACTGATTACGCGTGCCTGCGGCAACACGACATCATTAAAGGTGTATGAAAAATCTAGCGCCAGTCGCCGGTTTGGCCGCCAAACAATACCAGCCTCTATCCGGTCACGATCTCCCGTATAAAAACCACCAGTCTGGTAACTCAGGGATGGAGAGAAAGTACGATTATTGGACGCATCAAAAGACAGCGTTGCGGAATTCCAGGAATAATCATCGGGAGCGAAGTTGACACCGAGTATTGAAAACGGAGTAGTCGGAATATCATGATCATAGTTAAGTGACAGGTACAACTGATCACCCTGGTAGGTATTGAAGTTGATAACCCGCCAGAATACCTCTTCCGTTTCCAGTTTGTCGGTAATAGTGGATTCTGTTCTTCTATAACGGCTCGCCATAAAAATATTTCTTATCAGCTCACTTTGTGGCAGATAATGCCGGTAATTGACAAAGACCGAGCTTTGTTTGATGCCGCTTCGGCTGACAAAACCAAGACGCGGTGAAAACTCATTACCGATGTAGTTATATGACAAACTTCCGCTGACGCCATTATTCTGGGTGGAGAAATTAACATCACCTTTATAGGCTTTGGTATCACCTTCGATTCCTTCCACATCAGATTTCTGGTACCACCAGTCACTGGTCATGGTGTAACGATCAGTGAAGCGGGTATTGCGATAGGCAAAATCCACTCCAGCCAGATTACTGTCTGTTTCACTGTTGGGATCACCCTGGGTAAAAATGGCACCAACTTTTGACTCTGCCAGAACATTGGAGGTCACACGGCCGACAAATACATTCTGTCCATCCAGGCCCACACGGTCACCCTGTTGTACGGCAAGCACGCCGACACTGATATCATCGACCCGGCCTGCCAATTTGGCACCGGCTTCAATATCAACCGGTTGTCCGGTGCTCGGATCAAGGCCAATCCGCCGGGAATAAAACGGCATGCCATTGGAATTACCACCAAATCCCCCGCCACTCAGGCCACCGAAAGAAAAAATCTCCGAATCCTGCAAAAAGAAATCTCGCTTTTCTTCAAAAAATAGACCAAAACGGGTGAAGTTGACCTGGCGGCTGTCGGCTTCAGTGGCGGAAAAATCGGTATTGAATGTCAGGGCACCGGTCAGATTCGGTGTGAACTTATAAAAAATATCCAGCGAAGGATCAAAACGCCCTTCCGAGTCATTTATCGTATGATCTGTCTGCTCGGCAACAGTCACGGAAGGCACTACATCCAGCCCCAAACCCTGTTGTATACCGTCAATTCCGGAAATAAGGCCGCTGGTCGATGGATTGGAATTACGATTAAATGAAGACCAGGCAATTTCTTCATTGGTGCGGGAGATATCCCTGCCAACGTTAAAACCCCAGGTGTCTGTGTTTGGATTAAAGTTTAGCGTGGTAAACGGGATTGCAATTTCAGTGGTCCAGCCTTGTTCATCTATATTGGATGCTGACTGCCAGATTCCGCTCCAGTCCCAGTTCTGGCTGCTGGGATTTTCATAAACTGATTCCGAGCGCATGCCATTGGGATTGGTCTGAAAATGAAAGCCTGTACGGTTATTGTTAAATGTATCCAGCATCACATAAGCAAAATCGTCAAAATTGGTCTGGCCACCTTGAATCATTTGCCGGGCACTGATCAGTTCTGGCTCAGTATCATATAAACGTGCTGCCACATAAAAATAGTCTTCACTGTAGGTTACATAGAATTCACTGCGCTGACTGGGTTCACCCATATCAACAGGAGAAGTCTGGTGCAGGTCATTGATGACCGTTGCCTGTTGCCAGATTTCGTCATCCAGAATGCCATCAAGTACCGGTTCCAGATCGGTCATGGCAATGTCTGCCCGTTTACGGTCGCCGCTCTGCAACTGGGTAGAGCTGTTTTGCGCCCAGACAGAATTGGCCAGCAAAATTGCAGATAATACGAAGAGTCTGAAAGTAGCGCCTGAATTCATAATAATAATCGTTAAAGTCCTTGCCTGATATTATTTGCTCCGCATTATAAGACCGCCGCACAAAAAGATGAAGATTCTACCTGAATAGAAACGAAAAATCCTCAGTATCTCCTTATTTTTCAGGGAGAAAGGACTGTTCAGCGCGCTGCGCTATGCTCGAGTTCGGTACGGGAATTTAGCCAGCTGAGCATGTCGATCCACATCTGTTCAATCTGTTCATCAGTGGGCATGATACCGGCCGAAGGAAGTTCCAGGGTGACCACCGGAATGCCCAGATCCAGCCCGGCATAATTTCCCAGCGAACCGGGATAGACACCAAGCTGATGCAGGTACAGGTCGCCAATCCTCTCAGGGGCAATTGACGGGCCATCAAAATCCAGCAGATGGTAAGGGGCATGAACTGAGACAACTACATCCGGCTCATAAGCTTCAATCTGGTCAATAACCCAGCGGACTTCAGGTTCACTGGCCGCAGCGACGCCGGGATAACGTCGCGGGTTTTCGCCGGTATTGTTGAGCCAGTACTCATGAGCTTTATCATTCCAGTCCTGGCTCGGGAAATTACGATTCAGGTCAACACCGCTGGCATTTTGTCTGACCGCCTGACCGTCGAGCAGGCCATCCGGATTGACCGAAGGCAAAAAACGCCAGCTGAAACTGTTACCGCCACTTTCTTTCAGCAAGGCCATCCATTTAAACATGATGGAAATTGATGAGTATTCGTCCCCGTGAATGCCACCCATGATCAATACCCGCGATTTTTCATTAAGCGAATTGCGCGGCTCGAAATCCCGCTGGGTCAATGGGCGTGCATTGACGCTGTAGGCACCGGCGAATTCCAGTTGCTGCTGCATGCAATCTTCCACTGAAACACTGCCCAGCTTGTTGCCGATTTCGTCACACAGGCCGTTGATGACCTGTTGATGATAAAGAGCTTCCTGTGCCAGCTGTTGAGGGCTTGGATACACAGACAATTCCGACTGTGAGGCCAGCTCCTCTGCTCTTGCCTGCTGTTCCAGCTCTTCCCTTGTTAATTGCGGTACTTGCTCATCAGGGAGTTCAGTATCAGCTGAACCGGGTGTCGGGTCTTGCGGCAGTCCGGTATTTTCCATTACCTGGGCTGTTCCTGCAGCGGATTCGGCTGCTTCCTGTGACTGGTTTTCTGCTGTTGAAGCTATTTCTCCCGCTGAAGAATTTATTTCTGCTGAGGGTTCTCTATTCGCTGAGGGTTCTCCATTCGCTGAGGGTTCTCCATTCGCTGAGGGCTCTCTACCGGCTGAGGGCTCTCTATCCGCTGAGGGCTCTCTACCCGCTGATGGCTCTCTATCCGCTGAAGGCTCTCTACCCGCTGACGGCTGTTCTCCCGCTGAAGGGTGTCTATTCGCTGAAGGCTCTTCCTCAATAATGGGCAGGCGAGCGCAGGAAACAAACAGCAGCACTGAGAGTAGAACGACCGGCGTAAATTCACGAAGATTGTGCATCTGCGCTTTCATCATCAACTGCTAGCCGAATGGCTAGCCATTACCCTCGTAAATAATTTCCCACTCGGCACCTGACTGACGCCACAGCTGCATCTTCCAGCCGCTCCAGTTGTAGTTACTGCTGCGATACTGCTGGAAATAACGAACCTGGACGACATCCGACTGACGCGGATCATTAATAAAACTGATGTCGGAAAATTCCACTTCAATAAAACTTTTTTGCAAATTGACGCGTCGCTTGTATTCCGACCATTCCCCGAGATTACGACTCAGATCAGTAAAATCCTCGGCATACCAGGATAGATAACTGTCATTATCCCGATCTTCCCAGGCCTGACGCCAGTCCGTAAGGGACTGAGCCAGACTTGTCCGTTGATTTCGAACAGTCTCCAGCGGCACCCATTCCAGTTCACCAGCCGTCATGATCACCGGCGTCCTGCCGGGTTCGATATAGCGATTCATCTGCAACAGGCTGTCATTATCAATAACCACACAGCCATCACTGTCCAGCAAGGGCCGTTCGCTGATATGTTTTGGCAGACCATGCAGCCAGATTCCGGACCCGGTTCTGCCTTCCAGCCGGTCCAGTGCATTGGGATAGTTCATGGGATAGGCGCCAAGCCCGTAGAAATCGATTAACTGGCTGTCCTGCAGAAAACTGGTGAAGTGATAAACCCCCATGGGTGTTTTTTTATCCCCTTCAAACTGTTTATCAAATCCGTTGGAGCCAATGGAAACCGGAATAATCTGGCGGACAATATAGCCACCATTCGACTGGCGCTCGAGAATTTTCAGCCGCCCTCTTTCCAGCTCAACCCAGAACACATAGGGCGTATTTTCTGAAACCTGAATCAGGCCTCTGGGAATCATTGCCTGGCGTTGCAGGCCACTGTTGGTACCAGTATTGAGGGCAATACTGTTATAAAAAGCATCGGCACTGTGGAATACTATCGGCATGGACGAGCCAGCCTGGGCCAGTCCAGTGGCAGGTAACAGGCAGCAGGCAGCAAACAGCAGCAAAAGCCGGGAACAAGACCGGTAAATATGCTGGATATGCTTGAATAGCATGGTGTTCATCAGTGAGGAATTCCTTCAGGTTTACAGGCAAAACGAAGCTTATACAGTCTGCCCGCTTAAATCAATAAGTCGTTGTTTTTTCAGAATAGATTCCATATCTGATAGCCCAGCAGAAACAATGAACTCAATATACCCAGGGCCGGGATTAATACCGGAATACTGAATCCTGCCTCGGTATTGGCCGAACGGCTTTTGATCACGATTAATGCCAGATTGACGATGGCGAAGATCACCAGCATCACGGCACTGGTGAGCCGGGCCAGGCTTTCCAGCGGTAGTAATAAGGCAAATACCAGTACCATTGCCGTTACTAGGCCTGTAGCGAATATCGGCGTTCTGGTCTTACCGGCAATCTGCGCCAGTCCGGCAGGTGCCAGCTGCATTTTACCCATACCGTAAAGCACTCTGGAGGCCATGATTATCTGCACCAGTGCTCCGTTAATTACTGCCAGCAAACTGATCCCGCCGATAAAACCGGGGTCACGCCCACTTCGCTCAACCAGATCCGCCAGAGGTGCATTACCTGCTGCCAGATCTGCCGGACTGCTGACCCGCAATACAGCAAATGCAACGACCATGTAGCAAATACTTGCCAGGGCAATGGAAAGAATAATACCCAGCGGCATATTTACCCGCGGGCGTTTTACTTCTTCAACCACATTGACCATGTCCTCGAATCCGATAAAGGCATAAAAAGCCAGGAAGCTGCCAAGCAAAATGCCACTGAAAGCCGAATCAGCCCCTGCCTGTGTCGCTGTATTTTGTGTGGCAAGCGGCTCCATCCCGTATGTAATCCAGACTATATATATCAGTCCGGCCACTTCAATTGCCGTGACAAGGAATACCGTTGCTGCCGAAAGCCTGATCCCGAAGACTGCAATTAGCCCTAATACAAGACATAAGAAGATAATTGCCCAGTGTGCTTCAAGCTCGACAAAGACACCAAGATAACCGGCAAAGCCATTACTGATGGCGGCGGCTGAAACGATGCCTGTCAGAATGATCAGCCAGCCACACAGCGCCGAAAGCCAATTCAGGCCCCAGGCCCGATCCACATATACGCTTACGCCAGCACAGATCGGGTAACGTGAGGATAGTTCGCAGTAGCTCAGGCCAGTCAGCAAGGCAATGGCTCCTGCCAGCAGGAATGACACCGGCATGTATTGGCCCGCCGTGTCGGCAAGCTCGCCTATGAGCACATAAATACCGGCACCAATGATCGTACCGAGACCATAAAAGCTCAGGGTCAACAGATTCATTGAACGTTTTAGTGAACTGGATTCGGCAGAAACTGACACGTCTTGGGGATATCCGGTTTATGTGATTTTCAGATCAAAAATGGTAATCTCCCAAGCCTATTTAAAACATAATAATAATGCCACAAGGAATCCCTATGCCTTTTGCCCGAGAGCTTTCAGTTATCAGCTTTGTTGTCTTGTTAAGCGCCTGTGACTCAGGGGTAGTTACTACAGAGCCAACACCTTCCACCAATAGTGCTGAGCAGGCCGCAGCGGTCAACCTGTCACACGGTGAATATGTTGCCAGGCTGGGAAACTGCGTAGCCTGTCACACTGTCGAGGGCGGTGAGCCGCTGGCAGGCGGACTGGAAATGAACGTTCCGCTGCTGGGGAATATCTATGCCACCAACATTACCCCGGATGTGGAAACCGGTATCGGTTCCTGGAGTTTTGAAGATTTCGACCGAGCCATGCGGGTTGGCAGAAAGCCTGGTGGTGAGCGCATGTATCCGGCCATGCCCTATACCTCCTATGCAAAAATGTCAGAACAGGATATGCGGGCCCTGTACGACTTTCTCATGAATGAAGTGGAAGCCGTTAACCAGCCCAACCTGCCGGCGGAAATTCCCGGTTGGAAGAATGTCCGCTGGGGCATGGGAATCTGGAATCTGCTGGCCCATGATGATGACCCCTATAATGTCGACAACAGCGAGTCCCAGGCCTGGAATCGCGGCGCCTATCTGGTCGAGGGTCTCGGCCATTGCGGAGCCTGCCATACGCCACGCGGCCTGCTCCTGCAGGAAAAGGGTCTCGACAGCAGTGATAATGATTTTCTCGCCGGTGCCCCCCTGGATTACTGGTACGCTTCTGCACTGAACGGCAATTCATTGAGTGGCAGAGGTCGCTGGAATGTCGAAGATCATGAGGAATTTCTGCGCACCGGTCGCAACCGCTTCGGTACAGCAGTCGGCACCATGGTGGAAGTCGTCAATAACAGTACCTGGCACATGAGTGAGGCGGATATCAATGCCATGTCCGTCTATCTGGAATCCTTACCCGCCACCGAAGAACAGGGGGAGTTCAACTATAACGATACGCAAAGCGAAGAATTGCTGTCACTGAATTTTTCTACTCCCGGAGCCCAGGTCTATTACGAATACTGCTCTAACTGTCACGTCACCAACGGTCAGGGTTACTACCCCTATCAGCCACCGCTGGCCGGTAACCCCGGTGTCCTGGATCCCGATCCCAGCACTCTGATCAACATGACCCTGAACGGCTCACTGCGTATTGTCTCCTCAGAAGGACCGGCAACGACTGATATGCCGTATTTCAGGCTGCTTCTGGATGACCAGCAGATTGCCGACGTCCTGAGTTATATCCGTTCATCCTGGGGCAATAATGCCCCGGCCGTCAGCGCCGCTGAAGTTGCTGAAATCCGGACAGCCACCGACCCGACCCAAAATGACGATATATTTGTCCTGCGCATGAAGTAAATGCACTGTTTTGGGGCGTCATGCACTAAAATTTTGCATTTTTTTCAGGTCTTATTTGGTCTATGCTCTGTTTTCGCACCGATATAGACAATTCGACCTCTGCTTTTGCCGTAAAGCTGGCCCCTCAGCCCTGAAAAGCTGAAATTTTGGAAAACAGCAAAACAGGTATGCTTTTTGCACAAGTGTGAAGGACATTGAAATACGATTTTTCAGAAAACTAAACTAACTAAGGAGTACTACTCATCATGAAAAGCAAGTTGGAATATATCTGGCTGGACGGTTATAAACCGACGCAGAGCCTGCGTAGCAAAACCATGGTCAGAAAAGATTTCAGTGGAAAACTCGAAGATTGCCCCATGTGGTCATTCGACGGCAGTTCCACGATGCAGGCTGAAGGCGGCGCCTCGGACTGCCTGTTAAAGCCGGTAGCCATTATCCCTGACCCGGATCGCAGCAACGGCTATCTGGTGATGACAGAAGTTCTGAATGCCGACGGTACTCCTCACGAATCCAATGGCCGCGCCACAATCGATGATGATGACGAAGATTTCTGGTTTGGTTTTGAACAGGAATATTTTCTCTGGGACCCGGAAACCAATCTGCCTCCGGGCTTTCCTCCGGGCGGCTACCCTCCTCCGCAGGGCCCTTACTACTGCTCGGTTGGTGCTAAAAATGCCTATGCCCGCTCAATGATTGATGAGCATCTGGACCAGTGTCTGGAAGCCGGCCTCAACGTAGAAGGTATTAACGCTGAAGTGGCTGCAGGCCAGTGGGAATTTCAGGTATTCGGTAAAAGCGCCGCGCGCGCCGCTGACGAAACCTGGCTGGCCCGTTACCTGCTGGAGCGTGTTGGTGAAAAATACGGCCTGGCTATCGACTGGCATCCGAAACCACTGGGTGATACCGACTGGAACGGTTCGGGTATGCACGCCAATTTCTCCAATGGCGCCATGCGCGAGCAGGGCAAAGAAGAAGTGTTTACCAAAATCTGTGAACAGTTTGGTAAAAACATTGAGCGTCATATTTCTGTATATGGTGCCCACAATGACCAGCGTTTGACCGGTAAGCACGAAACCCAGTCCATCGAGCAGTTCAGCTACGGGGTTTCCGACCGTGGTGCATCTATCCGCATCCCGATCGGTACGGTCGAAGATGGCTGGAAAGGTCGCCTGGAAGACCGTCGTCCGGCGTCCAATGCCGATCCCTATAAAGTCGCTGCGGCAATTGTAAAAACCACAAAAGAAGCATTGTAAGACTTTAACCATCAGCAATAATAAAAAAGGCCTGCCCTGTGCAGGCCTTTTTTTGCCTGCCTTTTGCAGTGGATTTACTTGGGCTTAATGCCTGAATCTGTCAAACTAGCCACTGTGACGGTAGTGGTTTGGTCTGCATTCGGGGGCTGTTTTATTCGGGACTAAAGTCCCTCCTACAGCATACGAGGTCTGAGCTAGGAGCGGCTTTAGCCGCGAAATGTTCGGGACTAAAGTCCCTCCTACAAGCCCTCCTGCGTGCAGGGGAAATTTTTGTAGGAGCGGCTTTAGCCGCGAATTTTTAGCTACACAAAAAGTTAGCTTTACCCAAACTACGGCACTACCATTCTGACATTCAGTTTCGGTCCAGAGTTTACAAGCAATATGAAGTTTCCAGAACCCCCACAGGATTATGCCTCCGTCTATCTCGAAGATACGGACAAGTCCTTGCCGGAAAAAATAAATATCCGCACCCGCTACGCATACTTTAAAACCATCGCCAAAGGCGGCAAGTGTCTTATTCAGTCCTGCAAGGACCTGCATCTGTCACGGGTAATCTGCTACAAGTCTCTGCTGCCGGAATTTGCTGACGATGAAATTGAACAACGGCGCTTTCTGCGTGAAGCCAGAGTCAGCGCCATGCTGCAACACCCCAATACCGTACCGACTTATGAGCTTGGGCGCGATACCAAGGGCAACTATTACTTCACCATGAAACTTGTGCATGGTTATACCCTGCGTGAAATTCTGGATTACCGTGAGCGTTATGATCTTAGCCAGTTGATTGATGTCATTATTCAGGTGGCACATGGCCTGGAGTATGCCCATGTCCATGGCGTTGTGCATCGTGATGTCAAACCGGAAAACATTCTTGTAGGCCCCTTTGGTGAAGTACTGCTGATGGACTGGGGACTGGCGAAAGTCTGGAAAACCGATGGCAGCATTGACCCTATTCCCACTTCCCTGCTGGATACCGATTCGGATGACATGAATATCACCCGCCGCGGTAAATTACAGGGTACGGTGTTTTACATGTCACCGGAACAGATAGATCGTGATCCGGAAATCAACAAACGCACTGATATCTATAGCCTCGGAACAATACTTTATGAAATTCTGGCCGGAGAAACTGCTGCCAAAGGTGACACGATAGACAAGGTGATTGATTACATAAAAAACCAGGATATTCCAAAGCCATCGGCGGTAAGCAAGTATCCCGTCCCGCCGCTGCTGGAAAAAGCCACCATGGCCTGCCTGGAAAAAAGGCCATCGGCGCGCCTGCATTCGGCCGGTGAATTGATCCGCTTGTTACAGGAAGACTGGCTCTAGCAAGACTGCGTTCCCTTACTACTCGTGGCAGGCCAGCACAATAGTGACGTTATCCCTGGCTCCCTGCTCCTTGACCTGTTTCAGCAATAACTCCAGACTGCTGTTCATATCATCGGCATGTTCCAGCAGAATTTGCAGAATCTGGTCCTTGCTTATCAGGTCTGACAGTCCATCGGTACAACTCAGAATCAAATCACCGGGCTTGAGCGGATGCTTGCCGAAACCCGGATTGATACTGTTCCCGGCACCAATCATCCGCGTCAGAATATGTTCCGCGCGGGCATGCAGTCCCGGTACCAGGTTCTTGTCCAGCCGGTTCTGGGCCAGGGTATGATCGGTGGTTAACTGGGTAATCTGCTTTTGTTCAGTATCGATATGATAAACCCGTGAATCCCCGATATAGGAAAAATATACATAGGCATCGTCCATGTACAGACAACTCAGGGTAGTACCCATTTCCTGATGCGAAGGCTTTTGTACCTTCATGTCGATGACCTTGCGGTTGGCAAACACCACAGACTTGTTTAACAGCGCAACAGGATCATCATTTTCCAGCTGATTGTCATCGGTAAATTCATTTTCCAGCAGCGCATAGGCACTTTCCGCAGCAAGCTGACTGGCCACTTCGCCGTAATCATGACCGCCCACTCCATCGGCAATAATAATAATGCGCCGTTCCCTGCTGAACAGGTAAAAATCTTCATTCTTGGGACGGACCAGGCCGGGGTCAGTGATTGAACTAATGCGTAACATCCGGATGATTTTTGTTATTGAATTTAAAGACTGGATTCTACTCTATTTTTTTGGCCGCCCTGAACAGCAAATTGATGTATGTCATAGTTGCGTCTCAAAAGAAGATATTGCCAAAAAAACAGGACCCTGACCGGAACAAATTCCAGTCAGGGTGAAACAAAGTGATTATTGATGCTAATCGGACAAGGGGTCGGGTCTTAGCTGAAATTTATATACCTTTGAGGTGGTGCCGGCACCGGTCTCCATATGAAAAGGCGTCCGGCTGCTGAAGGTTGCCCAGATGCCCCTGCCTTTCCAGCCACCATCCGGATCATCGATTCGGCCGTCCATCCATTTGGTATAAAAACCCAGCGGATACGGCACCCGCATTCTGATCCATTCGCCGTTATCAAGCACCAGCAGGGCGCCGCTCTGATTGCCGGTATTGATCGGCGTATTCTCACCCAGTCCCAGGGCACCACGCTGATCGACCCAGGTGTAATAGGAGCCTTCGGCACTGCCGGGGCGATCCAGGCCCTGATATTGCGGCAGGGGTTCGGTATAGAAACTCCAGCCTTCCGGGCAATGCTGACCGGTGGCTTCGGGACCATTCAGGGGTCCTGTACACAAGCTGCGATCAAAGCTGGCCATCTGGCCACTGGCCAGCGCAACCCACATCACGCCATTACGATCGACATCACCGCCACGGGGCGAAAAACCTTCAATCGCATTACCGTTTTCATCCAGCGGCAATTCATAATATTCAACCAGGGCATCAGTATTCGGGTTGTCGCCCGGGACCAGTCGTGCCACCGCACCCGGATATCCCAGCATGGTACCCCAGACCGAGCCGTCCGGTGCCGGGGCTACCGCGTAGAAACTGCCGTTCATGATGCGGGCATCCATCTGCGGATTCATCGGCTCACCGGGTTCCGTGAAGGCATCGCGCTGGCCATTGCCGTTGGTATCCAGGATCATCGGTGTCCAGCCCTGCGCTGCGGCAGCAGCACCGGTCTCAAGGAACTGGCGGGTATTGAGCCAGCCAACTGCCGGACCACCGCCGCTGGTCCATAAAGTATTATCGGCATCTTCGGCAAACATCAGATGGTGCGTACTGAAACAGGTATCAATCGGTGTATATTCATCCGTTGCCGGGTCATACACACCAAGGTGCCTGCCACTGCCCTGCAGGGGGAAAACCTGTGCTGAGGGATGCTCGGAACCTTCCTGACACCAGGCCGGATTTTCCCGCCCGCGCACTCGTGCCGTCAGCCAGACCCTACCATCCTGATCCATCATCGGGTTGTGCACATTGCTCTGTGAATCCCAGGGTTCTTCCGTGCCCCAGTAAGGAGATTCGGCCAGTTGCGATCCGGATACGGAAGGAGCGCTCGGATCCAGCATGCTCAGTGGAATCTGTTCAATCGTATGGTTGACCGGGTCCAGCACCGGGATATAGTCAGTACTCAGTTCAGTCGCCCCGTAGATAAGCCCGTTGGCATTAAGTGTCGGATCCCGCCGATCAGTGGAAACCAGGTCATGCATGTAGGCCTGTGGGTCAGCCCAGTCCCAGATGGTAATCACGACATTGCGTTCCATGCCCTGTGGGCGTTCCGGTGCCGGGGGTAAGGCACCCTGGGCAATACGCTCAGTCCAGCCGGCATACATTTCATTGAATGCCCCTATTCCCAGGCCACTCATACCACGAACCATGTTGCCCCCGGCCTGCCCTGACTGAACGCGGCGCTGCCAGGCATCCACTGAAGTCAGGTCACTGAACATCGCCGGAATCTCGCGAATGGCGGCATTGCCAAGCTGATGACAGGCCAGGCAACCACCATTGCCAACCTGACGAATAAAGTCTTCCTGATGGGTAATATTCGGGTTGATGCCGTTGCCCTGTGGTCCGGTTCCCGGAAACTCGCTGGCATCCGGAATTTCCAGCATGGAATACCAGTACCCGGCAGGATAATACTGCGCCGCTGCCCTGGCATTCGGTGCCAGCACCGCAGTCAGATCAGCGGAAGAGCCGGGGGTCACATTAATGCGTTCGGAATCGACCAGGCCATAGCCCCGTACCCACAGTTCATAGGAAGCCTCGGGTAAATCCGGTATCAGGTATTCCCCGTTATCATTGGTCACGACAATTTTGGCATAGGGGGTGCCGAGATCGTTAGTTTCAGCAATGACCCAGACCCCGGCTTCCGGCCCTGCCGAACTGCTGACTCGACCGGAGATATTGTCATTTGTTGGGGCCGCCGGCACAGCTGCCGCGGATTCCATCTCCTCAGGAGCAGCAGGTTCCGGTTCCTGCGAACAGGCACTGAGTAAAAGAACAGAAATAACAGACAGAAAGGAAAAAAATCGGGTCATGGCATCTCTCCGGGAACGGATTGTTGATTTTATTTTTGTTTTACGAGAACTACCGTTCGCTGAGACTAGCAAAAGCAACTCAGCGCGACAAATATTATTGCGGAGACAAAAAATACAGAAATTGGGGTCTGTCCCCTATTTCTTTATTGCGGAGGCAAAAAATACAGAAATTGGGGTCTGTCCCCAATTTCTCAGGGAGTTCGAATGACCAGGTTGCGGATTTCCGACATGTCTTCCATGGCGAAGCGGATGCCTTCACGCCCCAGACCACTTTCCTTGACGCCACCATAAGGCATATTGTCGACCCGGAAGGAAGGCACATCGCCGATGACCACCCCGCCGACTTCCAGGCTGTCCCAGGCTTTGAGGGCCTTATACATGTCACGGGTAAAAATCCCTGCTTGCAGCCCGAACTGGCTGTCATTGGTCATGGCCAGAGCCTCATCAAAGTCTTTGTAGGAACTGAGCACGGCAACCGGGCCGAAGGCTTCTTCGGTACAGACCGACTGATCCTTCGGCACATTTTCCAGCAGGGTCGCCTGCAGCATATTAGCCTCGCGCTTGCCGCCACAAAGCAGTGTGGCACCTGCCGCGATGGCTTCTTCAATCCAGCCGTGCAGACGTTCAGCTTCCTGCTCGGATATCATCGGGCCGATAAAAGTATCTTCCTTACCCGGATCCCCCATGACCAGGTCCCGGGTTTTTTCCATGAGGCGCTGTTTGAATTCCTCGTAAACATTTTCCTGCACAAAAATACGCTGCACGCCGATGCAACTCTGGCCACTCTGATAAAAAGCCCCAAACATAATACGCGCAACGGCATCATCCAGGTCCCAGCTTTCATCCACAATGCAGGCTGCATTGCCGCCCAGTTCCAGGGTAACTTTTTTCTTGCCTGCCTGTTCTTTCAGTTTCCAGCCGACTGCCGGTGAGCCGGTAAAACTCAGGAGTTTAAGACGCTCATCTGTGGTGAACAGCTCTGCACCATTGCGTTTGCAGGGCAGAATGGAAAAGGCCCCTTCCGGCAAATCAGTTTCTGCCAGCACTTCGCCGATAATCAGGGCACCGATAGGCGTGAGACTGGCTGGTTTCAGAATAAAGGGACAGCCCACCGCCAGCGCCGGCGCCACTTTATGAGCGGCAAGATTCAAGGGAAAGTTAAAGGGTGATATAAAAGAGCACGGCCCAATCGGCACACGTTTAAGCATGCCGCGATAGCCTTTGGCACGGGCAGAAATTTCCAGGTTCTGTACCTCGCCGTTAAAACGCACCGCTTCTTCTGCCGCAACACGAAAGGTGTCAACCAGACGGGTGGTTTCGCCACGCGCATCTTTAATCGGCTTGCCGGCTTCAATGCATAAAGCCTGGGACAGTTCTTCGTGACGCTCCTTAAAGCTGTCCACACAATGCTGTAACACTGCCTGACGTTCATAAGGTGCCATCTCCTGCATGGCCTGCTGCGCCTTTACTGCAGCGCCTATCGCCTGGTCAATATGTTCCGGCGAGGCCATGGCCACTTCCGTGGCCAGCTTGCCACTGTATTTGTCATGGACTTTCAGATCGGTATTGGGTTTTTCGGCCTTGTTGGCCAGATAAAATGGATAGCTTTTTTCTAACATAAATTCTCGTTAAATCTGCTTACTTAATTTTGGAAGTTGTTGGTTCAATATCAAGTCGTTCTCTGAATAATCAATTGGCACATCAATCAGATGCACACCGCCCTCCGTAAGGCAGGCGTGTAGCAGGGGCACCAGTTCTTCAGCCTGTGCCAAACGGTGACCTGAGGCTCCATAACTCTCAGCATAACGAATAAAGTCGGGGTTGTTAAAGTCCAGTCCAAATTCATCAAAGCCCATATTGATCTGTTTCCACTTGATCATGCCGTAAGCACTGTCATTAAGAATCAGGACCACCAGATCCTGTTTTAACCTGACTGCCGTTTCCAGTTCCTGGGAATTCATCATGAAACCCCCGTCCCCACAAATGGCAACGACTTTTCTTTCCGGAAACACCAGTTTTGCTGCCATGGCGGAGGGCAGGCCCGCGCCCATCGAAGCCAGGGCATTATCCAGCAAGACCGTATTGGGTGAATAAGCCTGATAATTGCGCGCGAACCAGATTTTATAGATACCGTTATCCAGAGCGATGATGTCATCGGCTCCCATCACTTTGCGGACATCGGCCACCAGGCGTTGCGGATAGACAGGAAAGCGGTCATCGGTGGTGCCCTTTTGTTCATGCTGAACCATGGCCTCGCGAACTTTCATGAAATAGGAGAAATCCCAGTGCGCCTGCGGCATGAGAATTTCATTGAGCTGCCAGATACTGTTGGCGATATCACCGACCATTTCGGTCTGGGGAAAATAAACCGGATCCACTTCAGCCCCACTGAAGTTGATATGAATCACGTTCAGGTCACTGCCCTGCATAAAAAACGGCGGCTTTTCGACCACATCATGACCGACATTAATGATCAGATCCGCCTGCTTGATGGCCTGATGCAGGAAATCACCATCGGATAACGCGGCATTGCCAATACACAGCGGGTGACTTTCATCGACCACACCCTTGCCCATCTGGGTGGAAATAAAGGGAATGCCCTGCTTCTCGACAAACAGGCGCAGCATTTTGGCAGTCAGTTTACGGTTGGCCCCGGCGCCGATCATCAGCAAGGGCTGTTTGGCATTTTGCAGACATTCCACCGCGCGGTTTAAGGCTTTTTCCTCAACAACAGGACGACGTTTCATGCTGGCTCGAAAGGGTTGCTCATCGGACTCTTCAGCCGCGACATCTTCCGGCAACTCCAGTAAAACAGCCCCAGGACGCTCTTCTTCTGCCCGGCGAAAGGCCTCACGCACTTTGGAGGGGATATTGTCGGCACCGACAATCTGCCGGGCATACTTGGTAATCGGCTGCATCATATCGACCACATCAATGATCTGAAACTGCCCCTGCTTGCTGCGCTTGATGGGCTTCTGCCCGGTAATCATCACCATCGGCATGGCTCCAAGCTGGGCATAGGCAGCAGCCGTGACAAAATTGGTGGCACCTGGCCCCAGGGTAGAAAGACAGACCCCTGCTTTACCAGTCAGGCGCCCATAAGTCGCGGCCATGAAACCGGCCGCCTGCTCATGGCGGGTAATAATCAGCTTGATAGACGAGTCTTTCAGGGAATTGAGTAAATCCAGATTTTCTTCACCGGGAATGCCGAAGATGTATTCCACATTCTCGGCCTCGAGGCATTTGACTAGGAGGTCTGAGGCTTTCATTTTACTGGCTTACTTATTGCTGATATCGAAACCCAAGACTAGCATCAAAGCAGATTGATGCCTAACTCCTGGCAGACTCTCCGGCGTTATTCCGACTTTCCCGCCTTCTGTCCGGGCGTTTACCGATCAAAATTCTTTCCAGGGTATGGAACAGGGGGCGCAGTGAATTGGTGGTTTCTTCACTGATCGGCTCATATTCGCAAACCAGCCCGATGACGCCAATGACTTCATCATCAGACATTAACGGGAAACCGTAAAAATTACCCAGTATCAGCTCGGCGTCTCCATGCCTGATTTCAATATGATCGACTTCCAGTTCTTTCGCTGTGAGAATAACCTGGGAGAAATAGGCTTCCAGTGAGAGGGGTTGCAGGTTCAGTTCGTCCAGCCTGAGTGATTTTCCGTTAATTTTTTCCAGATTCAGTTCGCCATGATTAACAATCATAACGCTGTCGATTTCAATCGGCGATTTTCTTCTGATGCGAAACAGAAAACCAAACTGACAGGATGTCAGGTCAACCACTTCGCCAATGATTTTTTGCATGAGCTTGTTGTTGATTTCGCCATCCAGGTAGGATGCCTGAATTTTCACAATCAGTTCAGTCAGTTTCTGTTTCTGAAACAGCTCTTTTTCCCTTTTTACAGCTTCGTCACGCAAGAGGACATTTTCAGTCAGGCGATTGAGATAGCGGTTACTGTTTAAAAACTGATACGCGGCGTAAAAAGGAATCATGAAGCCCATGACCAGTGGCATGAATCCGCCGATGGAAAAAAAACAAAAAGTCAGGGGCAACAAAATGGGGATAACGTACATGGACAAGGAGATTCTGTCTACGCCAAGACTACTAGTCGCTCCAGCAGTCAGACCGGCAAAGACAAAGGCAACAAAAAACATTTCCATCAGATCTGCATTGGAAACAAGAATAAGTGGAAGCACCCCAAGCGTGATGGCTGTCAGTGCTGTTCCAAGACGGAAATTCCGGAACATTTTGAAAATTGAATACACTTCACCATGCTCGGAAATCCGGTAGTAAAGAAAATCTGCAAGCCTGAGCAATTGCAGCAACAATAAAGTTGCAAACCAGTAAATAACGTCCTGCTGGTTTATATCATTGATTACAACAGCCGATAACAAACCGCCCAATACCAGGGTCATAAAGATGGCTACGGGATAATTCCCGTAAAGAAGCTTAAGGATTTGCCGCTCTAGCATTGCTTATTTCATTCATGACATATTCACTGTCATTCTAATTTATTATGCAAAGCACTTGCCAATATTGATTTTTTTCTAGTGGCAAATTACCAGCACTGCTTGGGGCATGAACTTTTTCTGCGTTTTAGTTTCAGCCTTAAATTTACGACAAAAAAAGCCTGCCCCTCGAATAAGCAATAAAACTGAATTATTGTAAGCATGGCATTATGCTACTACTATTTTGCTGTCACTTTCATTAAGGCATAAAAAAAGCCACCTGGCAGGGTGGCTTTTGGTGTAGCAATTGGGGTCCAATTGGAGTAGTAATTAAAAGAACTCAGGAATCAGGATTCCGGCAACCAGGTCCAGCTCTGCCTTAATTCAGACTGGCAAGCGCCGCATCATAATCGGGTTCTTCAGCAATTTCACCGACCAGTTCAGAATATTTAACTTCGCCGTTTTCATCGAGGACCACCACTGCTCTGCCAGCCAGCCCCTCGAGGGGCCCGTCAACCTGCTCAACACCAAAATCCTTGGTAAAGCTTGTTCGGAAAGCCGAGGCTGGCACTACCTGGTCAAGTCCTTCAGCACCGCAATAACGGTTCAGGGCAAATGGGAGATCTTTGGACACGCAAAGCACCACTGTATTATCCAGGCTGGAAGCTTTGGTGTTGAATGTTTTCGCTGAAGTCTGACAAACCGGCGTATCGATGCTTGGGAAAATATTAAGAATCACGCGCTTGCCGGTCAGCTCCTTGCTGTCCAATACAGACAGGTCAGTTTTCACCAGGGAGAACGCCGGCGCCTTGGAGCCAACAGCCGGAAGTTCGCCGTTAGTATTGATCGGATTACCTTTCAGGGTTATTTGTGCCATTTCTTTTCCTTGCAGATTGATAGTTAAAAGGTGAATTAATAAAACTTGCCCAAAGCTTACCTGACACAGCCGGGACTTTACAGTATCCGCTCGCCAGGAAAAATTATTCCAGCAAGCGATAAGCAATACGTGGATGCAGGAATGAACCAACCCAGACTTCATTGCCTCCTGGCGTGATTGCCATGGTCGCTCCACTGAAGTTCGGATTCGGTGGTGTCTGCAGAATGATTGTATCCTTCATGGTATCCGGGTGAATCGATACGGCAATAGTTCCTCGGGGACAATTACTGATCGGAGCCGGGATACTGCAGGTCGGTTCGTCATTACGCATGCCGGCAGTCAGCAGGTAGCCTCTTTCATCATAGACGACATTGTCGGGAACGAACTCAAGTGTACGGGTACGTCTGATGATACGGGTCGGATTTGTGTTCGCCAGAGTAATAACAGCACTAAGACCGGAAGCAGCAACAAAGATTTCGCTTTCATCAGCGGATACCTGAATGCCGTTATTGCCGGGAAGTTCTGAACCTTCCAGCATGGTAAAAGTCTCCATTCCCGGAGTCCAGCGATAGACTCCTCCTGTCGGCCGTCCGGCAAGCAAGTCCTCGAAGCTATCCCCTGGATGCATGAGTACTGTGACCAGAATGGAGCCATCCTGCATGCTGCTGACATCGTTGGCATCCAGTCCATCAGGCATCAGTACACAACCAATCCAGCTAATCTGTGGCATGTCAGCAGTAGCATCCAGTTCGAAGACTTCCACGGCCTCACGGGCGCCATGACTGACTGCATACAGGGTATGAATCCCGGGGTTTCCAGCCTGTGGCCTGATACTCAGGCCGTGAGTATCGATATTGCTTAAATCCGGCGCCCCCGGACAGTTGGGATAGGCCTGTCGATCAAAGCGGTTATCCCCGATCTCGGGCGAATACAGGGAATAGGTCGTCTTGCTCTGGCTATCCACCAGATACAGTGCCGTTGTATCTTCCCGGGAAAAAACACTGGCAAGCACCCAGCCGGTATCGGGGACTATCACCAGATCTTCCGGTATGCCATTGAAATCACAGATCAGGCGCAATCCGCCCGAGTCAACACAGGGTCCTGGCGTGCTTGGCTCCTGTGCATTGGCCTGCATGGCAAACGTGTTCAGAATGGCTACTACAATAAATATTTTAAATTTCATCATGGTTAATTCTGGGAGTGTCAGTGTTTTAAATTTATCAGACGATACTATCACAAGCTGGTCAAATGCTTGAACACCGCCAGGCTGTATTAATTATGAAGTGAAGCAGGATTGCTTGCATGAGCCCTTCGCTGGGTTACAATCGGCCGACTCTGTTTAAGGTAATAAAACCAAATACGATTAAAACGATTAATACAAGAGGTGCTTTCCATGCTTAAGAACTTAACACTAACTCTCTCAGCTCTCGGTTTACTAATGAGCGCCGGCAGCGTCTTCGCCCAAAATGATGAACAGCCTCCCATGTCCTTTTTTATTACCAGTGAAGGCAGTGGTAATGGCGGCGACCTGGGTGGCCTGGCCGGCGCTGATGCACATTGCCAGGCACTGGCAGCAGCCGTTGGTCGGGGAGATGCTACCTGGCGCGCTTATCTCAGCACTCAGGGACCAAATGCCGTCAATGCCCGTGACCGTATCGGTTCCGGCCCCTGGTATGGCCAGGCAGGTCATCTGATTGCCCGGGATCTGGATCATTTACACGGCGATACTCTGGAACAGGCCCGACTCGGCAGTGGACTGCACCCCTTTCATGCCCGCACTGAAGAAGGTGATTTTGTTCCCGGAATCATGGCCCGGGAATACGGAATGGGCAATAGTGTTCACGATATTCTGACCGGTTCGACACCTGCAGGGCGCGCCTACCCGGCCGGTGATGACCAGACCTGCTCCAACTGGACCAGTGATGATGAAGGCAGTGCCCGGGTTGGCCATCATGACCGGCATGGCTTTATGGACAACTCCTGGAACTCTACCCACAATACCCGTAGCTGTAGCCCGGAAGGTGTTGCTGCCGGGGGTGGTGCCGGACTGTTTTACTGCTTTGCCATCGACTAAGGCAGGCTTGCCACACCTTAATTGCACAACACCGAAAAGCCGGCAGGATTCTGTCGGCTTTTTTTATAATTTTTGCCCCTGACTGCTAAAATCCAGTTCATGGTATTAAGCACTCAGCAGGATCAGGCAACCATTATTACGCTCTTGCCAAACCGCTCGGCAAGCTGGGCCCAGACCCGTTTCATGCTGATTTTTATCTGTGGCATGACGCTGGCAATTGGTGTGTTCTGGGCTTTCGCTGGAGCCTGGGTGATTCTGCCCTTTTCCGGCATTGAAGCTGCCCTGGTCGCTTTTCTGATGTACAAGGTCAGCCTGTCAACTTACCAGCGCCAGGTGATTACTTTTTCTCCCGGTAAAGTACTGATTCAGCACGGCAGACATTTTCCCAAACGCAGCTGGCACATGGACCGGGAAAGTACTTTCCTCAGGCTGACCCACCCTCGGCACCCCTACGCCCCTCTCGGAATCGACATCAGTGATGGCAAGCAAGATATTGAACTGGGCTCATTTCTTAATAAACAGGACAAGGAACAGGCCCTGAGTCAGCTCAAGTCAGCCGGATTATTTGTTCGTGAGTACAGGGAAGCAAGCCAGGGGTCCTGAGACCAACAGGCCCTACTAGCCGAGCAAGAAATTCTTATAGTATGATTAATCAACCAAAGGTACCCTGAATATGCCGATATACGAATACAAATGTCTCGATTGCGGCCACCAGTTTGAAAAAATTGTGCGCCTGAATGAAAAACCTGATTGTGAATCCTGCAACAGCAGCAATCTGGAAAAACTCTTTACGCCTGCAGGAATCAGAACAACGAAAAGTACACGCCGTTCCGAAACCCAGGAAAGAATGTCCCGAAGCAGACTGCGCAAGGACATGGCGGTAGCCGAAGGTGAATTCATTAAAAAAGAATTAAGCGAGGACCACTAAGCACATGAAAAATTTCAAAACCACTATCCTGGGAGTCGTACTGGCTGCCTCTTCCTTTTCCCTGTCTGCGCAGCAATACATGCCGTCCGAAAATACACCGGTACACATCCGCGCCGCAGTTGAGTCCTCTGAACGCAGTGCTGAAGACAGTGCCCGTGATGCGACACGCAGGCCGGCTGAAGTGCTGACGCTGGCCGACCTCAATGAAGGTGACCATATTATTGAGCTATCCGCGCTGGGGCAGTATTACTCGACCATCATCTCGGCTGCCATTGATTCTGAAGGACAGCTGGACATGTATGACCTCCCGCCCTGGAGCCGATTCGGTGCTGACGAAAATGGCAATGCTTTTGCCGATTCGCATGCCAATGCCGACTACACCATGGAGTTTTACCATCAAACCTCTTATGCCGAAAACGTTGATGCGGTTTACAATATAAATTCCTACCATGACCTGCTGCCAACCGGTGTCGAGACAGAGCAGATGAATGATTTGTTGTTTGCCGCCCTGAAACCCGGGGGCAAATACCTCATTATCGATCACCGCGCCCCTGATGGTTCAGACTGGAGCGATTCGGAAGAACTGCATCGAATTGATCCGGCGCTGGTCATTGAAGAGGTCACTGCAGCCGGTTTTGAACTGCTCACCGAAAGCGCTTTACTGTCGAATCCGGACGACGATAACAGTACTCCTGTCTTTGGTATTGAAGGTCCATCTGACAGGCTTTTACTGATTTTTCGTAAACCAAATTAATTTCCCAGTCAGGAAATTTTTGTTTACACCTGGAATTCCGGCAGCCTTGACTCGCATCAAGCGTGATTTTTATTCTTAGCCTAGAATAATTCTGAATTCACCCTGTATACACAAGGGAAACGCATGTTCGAAGTTGCCGAAATAGGGCGCAAGCTATCGAAAAAACAATTCAGACTTATTGCTGAACAGTTGCATACCCGCTTACTGGAAGCCCAGTTTAAACTGAGAGATTCCAGTCACCCTGTCATTATCATTGTGTCCGGCGTGGAAGGTTCCGGCAAGGGTGAGGTGGTCAACCGCCTCAATGAATGGCTGGATTCGCGCGGCATTGAAACCAATGCATTCTGGGATGAAACCGATGAACAGGCCATGCGCCCTGCCTATTGGCGCTTCTGGCGTTCTCTTCCGACCCGGGGCAATATCGGCATCATGTTTGGTTCCTGGTATACCCGGCCCATCGTCAATCATGTCTATAACAAAATAGATGAAGCCGAATTCGAACGGCAACTGGTTAAAATTCGCGAATTTGAAACCATGCTTGCTGAAGACGGCGCCATCATCATCAAACTCTGGTTTCATATGTCCAGACAGGCGGTGGTTGAAAAATTAAGCCAGGAAGCTGAACTGCGTAAAACTGCACCGCAGACTGAAAAATATATCCAGCAATATGACCAGTTTTTACCCGTCTGTGAACAGGCGCTTCGCAGCACAGAACAAAGCAGATTGCCCTGGCACATCATTGAGGCCACCGACAGAAATTATCGTGATGCCTGTTGTGGAGAAATTATTCTGGAAACCCTGGAAACCCATCTTGAAGAAGCAGCAAACGCAAAAGGTGATTCCCGCCAGGCAAAATCCCATAAACTGGAACTGCCCCATCAGCCCACGATTCTTGACCGTGTCGACCTTGATCTGACGCTTACCAAAGGCAAATACCTTACAGAGCTGGCCCAGGCACAGAGCAAGCTGAACAAACTTGCATGGCAGGCCCGTGAACAACGCAAATCAATTGTAGCTGTATTTGAGGGCTGGGATGCTGCCGGCAAGGGCAGTGCAATTCGACGGGTTACCCAGGCAGTCGATGCCCGCCTGTTTAAAGTCATCTCAACTGCCGCGCCCACGGATGAAGAACAGGCACATCATTATCTCTGGCGATTCTGGCGCCATATACCGCTGGCAGGATACATGACCATCTATGACCGTTCCTGGTATGGCCGGGTGCTGGTGGAACGGGTGGAAAATTTTGCCCGGCATGATGAATGGCAGCGAGCTTACGGGGAAATCAATCATTTTGAGGAACATCTGGTTGAGCATGGCATCATCATCTGTAAATTCTGGATTCGCATCAGTCCTGAAGAGCAGCTCAGGCGCTTTCAGGAACGTCAGGAGATTCCCTGGAAGCAGTATAAAATTACTGATGAAGACTGGCGTAACCGGGAAAAATGGGATCACTACAAAGATGCCATCAATGACATGGTGGCACATACCAGTACCCAGCATGCCCCCTGGTCACTGATTTCAGGGGACGATAAAAAACACGCCCGGGTCGAAATCATCAATACGCTTTGCCAGAGTATTGCAACAAAACTCAAGCAGGAAACTTAAAAAAATGGGGCAGGAAATTGAGCACAGTCATTTCAGTGCGGATGACTTCAGACTTTTTGAACAGAAACTTGAAGCCGAAACCCGATATCTGGGTGATTTATTCGCGCAGAAAAAACTCAGCCAGGCTGGCCCCGTTTGCGGTTTTGAAATTGAAGCCTGGTTAATTGACCCCCAGGGCAATCCCTTGCCTGCCAATCAAGAGTATCTGGATGCTCTGGCAGACCCCATGGTTGTCCACGAGCTGTCCAGGTTTAATATCGAGTTGAATATTGAGCCCGAAAACCTGCAGGGTGATGTTTTTTCACACATGCAGCTTAATCTGCAGGAAACCTGGAATAAATGCACCCAAGTAGCAGAAGGAATGGATGCCAATCTGGTCATGATCGGCATCCTGCCCAGTGTCCATGATGCCGACCTGTCACTGAAAAACATGACCCGCTCCAATCGCTACAAGGCTCTTAACGAACAGGTGCTGGCCCTGAGAAACAATGTCCCCCTGCACCTGGATATTCACGGACGTGGACATCTGAATGCCGACCATTTTGATGTAATGCTGGAGTCAGCTGCAACTTCATTCCAGATACACCTGCAGACTCCTCTGGAGCAGGCCAGCGAAATGTTTAACCGGGCAATTATGCTATCCGCGCCAATGGTTGCAGCTACAGCCAATTCCCCCTATCTGTTTGGTCATGAACTCTGGGATGAAACCAGGATTCCGCTGTTTGAACAGGCTGTGGAATGCGGCGAACTTGCCCATCGGCGCGTTACTTTTGGCGATAGATACAATGAGCACAATATGCTGGATATCTTTATCGACAATATTCGCGATTATCCGGTCCTGGTTCCCAACCTCTCGGATGATGCACAGGAACGTATGCCTCATCTGCGTTTTCATAACGGCACGATCTGGCGCTGGAACAGGCCCCTGCTTGGCTTTGACCCTGACGGCAGTCCGCATCTGCGAATTGAGCACCGAGTGGTCCCGGCCGGTCCGAGTATTCCAGATACAATTGCCAACGCCGCATTTTTCTACGGCATGATGTATGGCCTGACCGGACGTCAGAATCCTGGCTCGCTGCCTTTTACACTAGCCAAAGAGAATTTTTATCTCTGTGCCCGGGACGGTCTGCATGCACTGGTGAACTGGCCCGGTAGTGAAACCAACAGTATCAGGCAAATTCTGCTTGAAGAACTTATCCCCATGGCCCGTATTGGTTTATCGGAACTTGGGGTCAGCAAAGCAGACAACCAGTATTTCCTTGATATTATCGAGCAGCGGGTCAGCAGCGGACAGAATGGCGCTGAATGGCAGCGTCGCTGGGTGGCTGCTCATGGTAAAAACATGCAGGCACTGACACTGGCATACCTGCGCCATCAAAACAGCAACAAACCGGTTGCAAGCTGGAGTATATAAATGCTCACCAGACTGAACAGTATCCCGCACGGCATGCTGGATAAAAAAGCCCATGAACTGCATGAGTATTTACCCGGACCGACTTTAATCAGTCTGGAAGGCGTGAACAAACAACCATTATTCCTCAGCATATTACTGCACGGCAATGAAGACAGCGGCTGGGAAGCTCTGCGTGATTTGTTGAAAGCTTACCAGGACCAGCCCCTGCCACGGACACTATTCATTTTTATCGGTAATGTACTGGCTGCGGCCAAAGGCTTGCGAAAACTGGATTCACAGACTGACTTTAATCGCGTCTGGGGGGATTCGGATGCTGATGAAGCAATTGTCATGCAGACTGTTCTCGATGAAGTCAGCGGCCTGGACCTCTTTGCCAGTGTTGATATCCATAACAACACCGGACTCAATCCTCACTATGCCTGCATCAATAAATTACAGCCTGAATTTGTAAATCTGGCCAAAGGGTTTTCACGCAACATTGTATATTTTGTTCGTCCTCAGGGCGTGCAAAGCATTGCCTTTTCCGAATTTTGCCCGGCTGTCACACTGGAGTGTGGACAGCCTGGAGACCAGCTCGGTATTGAAAAGGCAAAAACCTTTATCACGAAATTGTTATTGCAGGACAAACTTGCTCAGCAAATGCCGGAAAAGGATGATTTCAACCTCTTCCATACCACAGCCATTATTAAAATTCCGGAACAGTATTCTTTCAGTTTTGACGGATCACAGGCTGACATAGAATTTATTCAGGGTATTGAACGGCACAACTTTGAAGAAATCGACAGCGGTACGCCACTGGCCAGAATTGCCTCAGGTGTAGACTTGCCCTTCCTGGTTCTGGAAGAGTCCGGCGAGGACATCTTTAACGATTTTTTCATTCTGCAGGATGGACAACTGTTTACCCGCAAACCGATGATGCCATCCATGCTCACGGACAACCTCACCATCGTGCGCCAGGATTGCCTGTGTTATCTGATGGAACGTTACCAGCCTGAATGGGGTGAAAAAATCATTCAGGATAAAGGCAAGAGCTGGAATAATTAACTATAGTTAACAGGATCTAGGCTCCGGACGCGTTGGCACAATTTATACACTGACTGGCTTCGGGCAGGGCCTGCAAACGCCCTTCACCGATTTCTTCACCACAAAGTGAACAGAATTCATAATCGCCACTTTCTATCCGCTGCAATGCCTGACTGATCCGCTTTAACTCGACACGCCCTTCTTCATCCAGTGCATGGATTATTTCTTCATGCTCCAGTTCAGTAACCTGTTCACTGAAATCGGCGCTAACCGGTTCTTCACGGTGATGAATATGGTCATGAGTGCGGGCCACACGCAACATGATTTCAGCCTGTTTCTCAAGTAAGCGTTGTTTAATCTTTTCCAGATCCATAGTTGCTCCGGTATCAGTTCTCTGGCATTAATTTACCGCCCAAACCAGGTTTTTAATAAATCCCGGTTAGCCTGATGATAGAAAGCTGAGGTCGTAAACAGAAGTGTCTACTACCTGAGGGCATGTTTTGCACTTGCTTACATCTTAATCCAAATAAATATCCCGGGTAAAGACACTTTGAAAGCTGCGTCAACAAGTGGATTGACAGGCGACAGGCCCGGGGCTAGGATTCACCTATTGTGAAGTGAATATCCAGCCTCCAACAATTCAGGAAATCCTATTTTGAAATATCTCAGTTTTATTCGCCCTGACAAACAATATTCAATCGGCAAACTGGAAAGTAATAAAGTCGTTGAGTTACTCGATACTGGCGGGGCATTTACTGATCTGAAAACTGTTATTGCCGCAAACAATCTTGATAATCTTGAGGAAGGCGCTGTATACAACCCGGAAGAAATTACTTTCCTGCCGCCTATCCTGAACCCTGATAAGATCATCTGTATCGGGCTAAATTATTCCAACCATATTAAGGAAACTGGCCGCAAGCAAGGAGCCAGGTATCCCGTTATATTTACCCGCTTTGCAGACACGCTGGTCGGACATGGCTCGCCGATTATTCAGCCCCGGCATTCTGATAAGCTGGATTATGAAGGAGAACTGGCAGTAATCATTGGCAAGGGTGGCAGGGATATCCCTGAGGCAAAAGCATTTGAGCATATTGCTGGATACAGTTGCTTTAATGATGCATCGGTACGGGACTGGCAACGACATGCCAGCCACTTTACTCCGGGCAAGAATTTTCCAGGAACCGGCGGCTTTGGCCCCTATCTTGTCACTCCTGATGAAATAGAAGATCTGGGCGCCCAGCAACTCAAGACACGCCTGAATGGAGAGATAGTTCAGGATCAGCCGGTTGCCGACCTGATTTTTTCAGTACCGGAACTGATTGCCTACATCTCCAGTTTCACCCCACTGCGTAGTGGCGATTTAATCGTCACCGGAACTCCCGGCGGAGTCGGCTATGCACGGACCCCTCCTTTATGGATGAAACCCGGTGATACCGTTGAGGTTACTGTTGGAGATATTGGGACACTTGTTAATCCGGTTTCTGAAGAATAATGCTCCAATCTGGCAAGTATTACTAAAAATATACCTCAGCATTCCTTGCATCGCAGATTCATTAAAAGCTTCTATCTCGTTTTTATTATGCCAGTAGGCGTATTCCAGGCCGAAATTCAGTCGTTCGCTGAACTTCCACAATAGTGTGACTGAGCAATATAATAAGCGGGTCTGTTACCTCGCTGCCAGCGGCTTCAAAAAAAATCAATGGAAATATTTTCACCCCCAAAGGTAAATAGATAATTCCAGCTCGGGCTTGTTTGCTGGGTATGTTCGGTAATCGTCGGATCATTACGCGCGAGCAGTGAAAGTTTGAAAAAGACAATGCCGGCTAAGTCAAGATTAGTACTCAGGCCGGCCAGACAGGTATTTTTCGTCACCTGTTTGTTATGTACATGATCAAATTTACCCATCAGGAAAAAGTCTTCAAAGACCCCGAACGACAAGGGCTGATCACCACACACTCTTCCCAGGCTCAGGCGCGGTTGCCATCCAGGTAAGTATTGCCGGCATTCTCAAAGTTACCGAGATGTGACATATCAATAAAAAAGAAACTGTCACCGAGATTCCAGCCCGTTGAGTGCTTGCAGGTTGCCACTAACTGATCATCCCTGCCACGACGATCAAAAGCATCAGAGTATAAAATTTCCAGCTGATGGCTACTCTGAGCAAGCAGCTTGAAGGGAATAATACTTAAAAGAAATACGCTGAAAAATGCCAAGACTTTGTAATGCGATAAAATACTTTTTTCCATGTTCTGCTCAAACCTGGGTTTACCCGGACATAAAAAAACAGAGCCAGACAGTAATACTGCCGGCTCTGTTTAATGTTTAGTGAATTACAGTCTGATAAATGCCAGTGCGTTGTTTGGATTCATCGGAATCACCAACTGATGCTGGGTAGAGTCATAGCACATGGAAGCAGCACTTGGAATTCCTGAAGCTATCACTACAGCATCCTGGCCCGGTCTGATGCGGGAAACACTGCCGAAACGGACACTGCTGGTATATTTTGTGCCGTCAGGCAGAACCACGACACCATCATTACCGGCTTCTGCTGAGTATTCTGTCAGAATCACCTCGCCGTCACGGTTAAAAGTAACAACAGCGTTGGTATTGATATTGACCACCACAACGTTGTCGTCGTTGTCCATTGCAACGCCATTGGGTCTGTCCAGCGCATCCCCCTGATAAAACACCGAGCTGTTGCCTTCAGGTGTTACTTCATAGATCAGGCCGTTATTACTGTCTGAGATATATGCGGTGCCATCTGCTGCTACGCCGATTCCGTTCAAAAACCCTGCTCCCGGAACCTGAATCGAGTCCAGGGGCTGGCCACTTTCCAGGTCAAAAGAACGCAGATAACCCGAATCGACTGTGTACAACACGCCATTTCTGACTGCACTGCCAATCGGATCAACCAGGTCTAAACCATCACGTGTCGCGCCAATGAATCGGGGAGTATGAACACTGCCATCCGGGTTGATCAGGGAAACAAATCCATCCGCTTCTGCGCCCTCGCCCCGGTTACCGGCATTCATGGATACAATCAGGTTTTTCTCGGCATCAAAAGTACAGCTTTCGGTAAAATGAAAACTGCCATAAACTTTCACATTATCTGACATGACAACATGTTCCCCGGCTTGATTGGTGGAACTCAGAGGAGCTCCTGCCTGGAATTGCTGTGCTGCTGCAGGTAATGCCATCAAGGCCATTATTGAAACGGCAAGTTGTTTTTTGAACTGGTTTTTCATGTTTTCTCCTTAAGGTTTAATTTTTACTAGCTAATGCTTATTGCATGGGCGACCAGGGGGTCGACTCCATATAGACAGATTGAACACTCTCCACGATTTCGCCATCACGCTGTGATTCTTCTGCCACCTGTTGCCACTCCGGGTCAGTGGCGAAACTGCGCCAGTTGGCTGCCGCCGATTCGCGATCCGGATGCGAGACAATATAAATCAGTGTATGCCCTGCGAGTTCTTCATTTTGCGGCAACCAGTAAGCAATATTATGGATGCCGTGTTTCTCGAACAGACGCATGGTATGGTTTTCGAAGCGCTCAAGTAAAGCCTCAAGGCGGCCCTCATGGCTGGTATAGGTGCGTAATTCATAGACATCTGCCTGGGTGGCTGTGCATAAGATAAACCCCAGTGATGCCAGTATTATCCTGATTATTTTCATTATTCGGTCCGGATAGTTTGGTATTTTGAGAGCGAATAATACCTTGCCAGCACTGCTTTGGGTATGCCGTCTGCTCAGGGCTGGTGTTTTGTATCCCCAGCGGGTGGCGTATACTCGGCAGTCCTCGGAAAATAAATAAAACAGGTGACCCATTATGGCTCCTTTCTGCAAAAAATTTATCGCACTCTTTTCGCTAATTCTGTTCAGTACTCAACTATTTGCTCAGGGCCGGATGACGGCACAGGAGCAGGCCAATCTGCAATTCGTTGACGAATGGTGGCGAACCGTCCTGTTGGGAGGCCGGCTTGATCAGGCTGCCGATTACATGGCGGAAGACTATATTCAGCACAACCCCAATATCAGTACCGGACGCTCTGCCTTTGTCGACTTTTTCAGCAACTTCGCTCAGGAACGCCCGATTCCGGAAAGTATCAACCCTCCCCCGGTAATCCAGTTTGCCAAGGGTGATTACGTGGTCTTTGTCTGGGAGCGTGAGGGTCAGGATCCCAGTAGCGGAGAAACTTACCCGTACAATTTCTTTGATGTTGTCAGGGTTGAGGACGGCATGGTTGCCGAACACTGGGATTCCGTGTTCAGAACTCCCCCGCCTCCGGGCGCCCCTGTTATGCCGGTGAATCCGGGTATCGGCCCGATGCCGGTGGAACCTGCCTACAATGCCGCGGAGCGGGAAGTCATTGACCTGGTCAATATTGAAATGAAGGATATTCTGCAGTACCAACAGATCGACCTGGCAAGTGAAGTCATGGCCCCGGACTATATCCAGCATAACCCCAATGTCCCTGACGGCCGCGATGGTTTTGTTGAATTCTTCAGCCGCTTTGCCAATCCCCAGCCGGTTCAGGATGAATGGATCGACGAGCCCGAGCTGATTCTTGCCAGCGGCGATATTGTCCTGTACATGATGAAGCGTTATTCAGAAGACCCGACGCGTAACAACGAAGTCTACAAATGGAACTGGTTTGACATGTTCCGGGTTGAGGATGGCTGGATTCAGGAACACTGGGACATGGCAACCCGTGACAATAATGTGCCGGCCAGTGTAGAACGACCGGCAGGCTTTCGGGAATACAGTAATTAAGAGGAATAAAGGAACACAGTATGAAAAACAACAATCAGCAAGATAAGCATACAGAAACCACTGAAAGTGTTCTGCCCCAGGTGGACAGAAGAGCTTTTCTCGGCCTGGGAGCTGTCGCCGCAGCTGGTGCCATTACTGCCGCGTCGCGATCTCAGGCGCATGAAGTGTCAACTGTTCCCTATACTGACGGTGAAGTGGTTGAAATCGAAAGCGGCCGGATTCGTGGTTCCCGCCGCGGCAGCGTGCATGCCTTCCGGGGCGTACCTTATGGTGCTCCTACCGGGGGCAGCACTCGCTTTTTACCCACCAGCAAGGTGGAACCCTGGACCGGTGTACGGGATGCACTTGATATTGGCCCGCGCGCACCACAGACCCAGCGTCCATTGATTCATGAATGGGGCGTACTTTACCGTATGGAGCCATCCAGCGAAGATTGTCTGGTACTGAATGTCTGGAGCAAGGGGCTGAATGACAGCGCCAAACGGCCGGTTATGGTCTGGCTGCACGGCGGCGGTTTCTCCGGGGGATCTGCCGGAGGTCATGTCTATGACGGCACCAACATGGCCAATGATCATGATGTGGTCTTTGTCGGACTCAATCACCGTCTGAATGCCTTTGGTTTTCTCTATCTCCCTGAAATCGGTGGTGAAAAATATGCCCAGGCCAGTAATGTCGGCATGATGGATGTGGTCATGGCCCTCGAGTGGATACGCGATAATATCGAAGTCTTCGGCGGCGACCCTGACAATGTCACCATCCTTGGCCAGTCCGGCGGTGGCGCGAAAGTCAGCACTCTGCTCGGGATGCCTGCAGCGCAGGGCCTGTACCACCGCGCCATCGCCCAGAGTGGCGCCCAGGTTCGTTCTGACACTCCTGATCGTGCCACAGAAACTGCCAGAAATGTCTTGCGCATGATGGATATCAGTCCCAATAATGTCGATGCCCTGCAGGATGTCCCTTTTTACATATTGCGAGATGCCCTGGCGCAAAACCCCGGTGTCGGTGGCTTTGGTCCGGTGGTTGATGGCAGCACCCTGCCCGCCCATGTGTTTGATCCGGCCGCGACAAACCTGTCAGCCGATATCCCCCTGATGATTGGTTCCACCGAAACTGAAATCACCTGGAACACCGGTCAGAGCTACGATGAGCTAAATGATGAAGCGCTGCGTTATTACGTCAAACAGGCGCTGAATACGGATGACCGTAATGCCAATCGTGCCATCGCGCTTTACCGCAGCAATCGCCCACATGCCAGCAATCTGGACCTGTATTTGATCATGGCAACGGATGCTTCCGGCTTCCGTCAGGGAACCGATCTGCAGGCAGAACGCAAGGCGGCACTGGGGCGCGCACCGGTGTACAAGTATTTCTTTACCTATTATTCACCGGTTCGTGATGGCGAACTGCGTTCCATGCACTGTATGGATATTCCCTTTGCCCTGGACAACACCGAAGTGGCTGCGCCTGCTATCGGCAGCGGGGATAATGTGCTGGTGCTGGAAAATATCATGTCTTCAGCCTGGGCCGCTTTTGCCCGTACCGGCAACCCCAGCCATGACGGCATGCCTGCCTGGTTGCCCTACACCAACAGCAACAAGGAAACCATGATTCTCAATACTGAGCCGGAACTGGTCAACAACCCGCGTGGTGATGAACTGGCACTGGTCAACAGTATTATCAGTTAGGTATTCCGAAGCAGGATAAAAAAGCCGGGTTTACTCCGGCTTTTTTATTGCCTGCCCGAATGTTATCGCTGGCCCTTAAAAGCGAAAGTTGCAGGATTCAGCACCACTAAATCACAATCCCGGGGGGAGAAATTGGAGAAAAGATGAAATTTTCCTGTTTTTGACAACTTCGGGCATCGCAAACCAAGGCAAAAATTATATTTTCACCCCCTGACAGGGCACTGGAAGCCTGTATTTGGGCAATTTCACGACAAAAATTAATATTTTTTACATAATCTTCAATCGAACACAGTGTTTATTTTTTTAATCACTTGAAAAATGACCATTCCAAGGCCTGTTAAATGCAAGTCTTTAATATATTTTATTATTTATTATCAATAACTTATGACATTAAACTGCTGCTTATATATATCCGGCCATTTTTTCCCGCCTGAATATTCAAAACATTCTGCATAAATTGTGCATAAAAAAAGGTAGACCGAAAAGCAGTTCCTGTATAACCTGAGGCGGCTAAATGCAATGTTTAGCACACATTAATGTGTGGAATAGTAGTTCTAGTAAAAGAAAGTACTAAAAACACAAAAAAACTTTATAAAAAAGAGGGAGTGTTACTATGAAAATTGTATCCAACAAGCATCGCCCCCTGGCTGCATCCATTGCAGCTGCAGTGGCGATGACAACCTTGGTGGGTTCCGGTAGCGCCTTTGCACAAAGGGCTATTGAAGAAGTTGTGATCACGGCCGAGCGTCGTGAAGCAACCGAACAAACCACCTCCATTTCCATGGAAGTATTCACTGGTGAACAGCTTGCCAGCGATGGCATCCGGGAAGTTCGTGACCTGCAGAACGCCATGCCGGGTATCCAGATTCAGGATAACGGTAACGGCTCAGACGTAAACATCCGTGGTGTCGGTACTTCTGTATTCTCACCTGACGTACAGATGGG
>TARA_R110002110_G_scaffold3521_2_pt1 | contig 67692 bp, 44 predicted proteins | sample TARA_R110002110 | Tara Oceans TARA_R110002110 (sample SAMEA4397330) | marine metagenome | biome: Polar Biome; feature: [SRF] surface water layer (ENVO:00010504); material: water (ENVO:00002006), including particulate matter (ENVO:01000060) such as... | depth 5 m | reverse complement strand
ATGATGGACAATGTAGTTACTCTAGAGGGTATGTTTACAATTGTATTGTATACAGACGTCACGAAGGGAGAGAACGGTATGGAGTACTCATTCATTACAGAAAATGATGGTGCTAATACAGGGAAAGCCCCTAAAGACATGTTTGGGTCTGTTAAAATTCCAAACGATTTAACATTGGTGGCGAATGCTATCGAAGCGTATCAATAAGTAATTAATTTTTAAAAGAGAGAAAAATGTACGGAACTAACGTAGAAAGTAACAGTACAGGTGGAGTAATGCCATCAGTAGGTATCGTAGAGAACTGCGAACTAGTAAGTGTATCCTTAAATATGGATAAAGGTGGACGTTTAGACTTTGAGTTTAAGCAGCCAAATGGTGCAACAGTTAAGCATGCAGAATTCCCTGCTAATCCAGATTTTGGAGATGTAGAGAAACAAGCTACAGATGTATCTCGTCGTGTTAAGCATATTGCTACTAAATGCATGACTGAGGCAGAATTTGTTATCGATAATGTAACAACGTTTGCAGAATATGGTAATAAAGTTATAAGCCTTTTCGGTCAGAAGTTTATGGGTAGAAAGTTTAGAATGTTATTTATTTACAAAGGTAAATATGTATCACTTCCTAAATTCCCTAATTTTATTGAAGGTATGGAAACTACTGCCGATAAAACTAACATCTATATTTCTGATTGGAATAAGAAGAAATTAGTTAAGCCTGAACCAGATGCTGCTACTACAGCACCAGAAACAGTGATGGCTACTGGTGGTGCTGAAATGCCGTTCTAATGTACGGTAGTAAAGTAGTGGAACTAAGTGAAGATGAGATTCTAAGCAGGGTAACCTGTTTAGACATCTTTGCTTATTATATAGGTAAAGACTTTAAGTATGGAAGAGCTATGTGCTCTCCTTTACGTAAAGATAAATCTCCTTCTTTTACTATTTTCAGACATAATAGCGGTAAATTCTTTTTTAAAGACTTTAGTACAGGCGATACAGGCGATTGTTTTACATTCCTTACAAAAATGTTTGGACTTAGAAGATTCGATACGTACCGTCTAGTAGATAATGACTTTCAATTAGGAATTTCTACTAAATCTTTTAAAGCCCCTACTAAACAACATGTAGGTGAGCACATAAAAGAGTTAGAAAATATAGAAGACTCTTCTACTACAATACAAATTAAAACACGTCCTTGGAACTCTAAGGAAGATAAAACTTTTTGGTCTAGATATGGAATATGTTGCAACATCCTTAATAAATTTCACGTCCAACCTGCAGAACATGTGTGGGTTAATGGTAATCTCATTGTTAGCTCTAATAGGTACAATCCTATTTACGCTTACAGTTTTGGAGAAGGAAAAGTGAAAATATATCAACCGTATAGCAAATTTAAATGGTTAAGTAATACTAATGTGTCTGACCTCCAAGGTTTGAGCCAACTGCCTGACAGCGGAGACACATTAGTTATTACTAAATCGTTAAAAGATGTTATGTGTTTAGATATATGGGGGATACCATCTGTTGCTCCATCTTCAGAAAGTTGTGTCATTCCTGCAGATATTGTCAAGAATTTAAATGACAGATTTGCAAGAATTTACATATTATATGACTTTGATCGCACTGGAATATCTTTTGCTAATAAACATAGAAAACTGTATGGATTTATGCCGTTATTTTTTACTAACGGAAAATTTAATACCTTTGACTACAAATCAAAAGATTTTTCGGACTTTATAGCTCTTAATGGAGTTAGAAGTGCGACTGAACTAATAGAATATGTATGCCAAGAGGAATATTTATCCCAGGAAACGTACCATCAAGTAAAAATGGTAGAAGATGGACAGGAAGATACTTTATAGTATCTAAACAAACTGCCCGATATTATAAAACAAGTAAAAGCTACTGGATTGAGAATAAGAAAGAATTCTTAAAATTATTGAAAGGTAGAGATTCGCAGAATAAAAAACCTTATAGAATATCATTTAAATTCATACGTAAAAGTAAGCATAAGTTTGATTACATCAATCCTGCGCAAACTATACAAGATGAAATGGTAAAATATGGGTGGATTAGCGATGACAATGCTGATGAAATGATTCCAATATTTTTAGAATACGAGTATGATAAACATAACCCAGGAGTATACATTAACGTTTTGAAATCTTAAATATGCCTAAAACTAATATTAAATACCCTGAAGAGTTTAGAGAGAAATGTTTTAATCATCTCAGATTCTTTATGGATATTAGACTGCTCACATCTGCGATAGATCATGGGCATGATAATATTGTGCGCTATTACCTTGAACAGGCTTTAGAAGACCCTGAACTATATATTAGTGAGGAAATTCTAGACATTGGCTCTCGTAAAATAGCTAACGCTAAAATACATGCACATACAGTACGACGAGAGTTGTACAATGAATACATGGAATTATTAACCTTAAAACTTGATACACACGATGTCAAAAGAACCGAATTATTACGCTAAAGAAGACATTTCTAATAGCGATTTAGGAGAGCTTAAAATATCTCCTAGAAGATTTATAATGCGAAAGCAGCACGAAATGCAAACCAAGAGCGCAGCAATGGAGCTTGGTACTCTTATTCATAAATTTACACTTGAACCTGATGAATTCATTATGGCAGATGTTGAGCCTATTGGAGGAAAAATGGGAGAATACATTCAAGCTTATTTTGAGTTAGAGAAATCTGGTACACCAAAAGAGCAAATACCTCAAATGGCGTATCAAATTTCAGGATACAAGCCGTCTCATTCTAAACCTGAAACAATCCTTAAGAGTTTCCAAAAGAAAGCAGAGAATGTAGCTTTTTATGAATTTCTAAAGGCTGCAGATGGTAAAATTGCTCTTACAGCAAAAGATCGTCAAATTATAGAAGGATGTCTAACGTCTTTAAAAGGACACGTAGTTTCAAATAAACTATTGTATCAAAATGAAGATACTTCCCTTGCAGAAAAAGAAATTTATTTCAATATGCATGGAGTAGACTGTAAATCTAAATTAGATAGAATCACAGTTAATGAAGACAATAAAACTGTAACATTAGTTGATCTTAAAACTACAAGTAGTCAGATATATGGAGAGTGTAAACCACTTAAAACTAAAACTGGCATACTTCAAAGAGATTGGCATGTAACAGGATTTATGTATTCATGTTTACAGTATTCTTATTACAGACAACTTGCTTTTTACATTAATGCAGTTAAAGCTGAATACCCTGACTATAAAGTAATACCTTATATAGTAGCGGTGGACACAAAAGGCTCATACGATGTAGCAGTTTATCAGCTTCCTACAGACTGGTTAGATGAAGGAGATAAAGAAATTAAATCTTTATTAACTGAGTATAAACATTATAAGGAAACTAGTAATTGGAATGTTAAGCAAGGATTTGAAGAGGCTGTAACATATTAAACTTTTGTGGGATGGTGAAGAGAGAAACAGTGAAGAAACAAATGTTTAATAAAAGTTATACTTACATATTACCTATTTTAAGTGCGTATATGGAAGTTATAAAAGCACAATTAGTTAATGCTTTTATAGGCTCTGAAGAGTATAACGAGTACGATAACCATATATTTTTATTATATAAATATATAGGTAATCCTAAGTTTATAGAGTATGAAGATTATTTAGAACACACTAAATTATTTAAAGCTAAATATGATCCTGATAAGTATCATGTTATGTTTATATTTAATGTGCCTAAAGAGCATCAAGAAGTTTATGATCTCTTTAAAAAAGGTAAATATTCTAAATTTCCTCAGCTTTATAAAATTAAAATTTTAGATTTTCACAATATTATTAACGAGGAACATAAAGTAGCTAAAGTTTTATACAGGCATCCAGATTTAAAAGAAGAATTAGAAGAACGATTAGAAGTTAATCTTCCTAAAGAGTCTGAAGTTTCATCTGTGCCTGATTTAAATATAGAAATATATTTAAATAGTATGAAAATTAAAGATCCTTTAATACCTCCAGAAAACCCATTTGACTAAATGAAACTACAACAACACACAAACGTCGAAGAAGTAATTGGCGTACAACAACAACACAAGTTCAAAATCACGGACGGATCACAGGCTATCATTATGGATAGCCTGATTAATTTATACTCGGACCCAATTGGTTCGATTGTCCGTGAGATCACTTCAAATTGTATCGATGCAAACCGCGAGCGAGACTTAAAATTAGCAGGTAAAATTCCTATGGAAACAGGGGATGACACTGCTTTTTGGTCTAAAAAGCAAACGGTTTGTATTGAATACATTGAGAAGAACACGATTCTAGGAGTAGATGAGTGTATTATGTTCCATGATTATGGATGTGGTCTTTCTCAAGATCGTGTAGCAAATGTATTTACTACATTTGGTGCTTCGACTAAGAGAGACAACAACTTTGAGATTGGAGGTTTTGGCCTAGGTGCGAAATCACCTTTAGCCTATGCAGACACCTTCTATGTGTCTAGTAGATGCAATGGTACTGAGACATACTATATGATATATCGTAACAACGATAATGTCCCACATATGGACCAGGTTTACCAATGTGCTACAGACCAACAGAATGGTAGTACTATAATTGTTCCGATTAAAGATCGTTATGATGCACGGAGTTTTAGAGAAGCTATTAACAACCAACTTGGCTTCTTTGAGAATCTTGTTTTTAAGAATGTAGAGGAATCTATAGGTAGTATAAATAATTACTACACAAGTAAGAACGATGAGTATAAAGTTGTAGAGGAGACAGATAAGTATGTCCTCACTAACGACGGCAAAAGTCCTTTTCTTCTTGTAGGTAGAGTTGTGTATCCTATCAACTGGGATCTTCTTAAAAATGTAAGTGAAGATGATTATCGTGCTAGTATAGGTATTAAGTTTGATATTGGTGTATTAGATCTTGTACCCTCTCGTGAGGAGATACGATACACCCCAAAAACTGTCGGACTTATCGAGACATTGTTAAAAGATCTTACAAAGAAGTTTAAAGCTGATATTGCGAGCCAGTATCAAATGACAGACTATATTGAGTATATGTCTGCAATGGCTAATCTTGGGAATCACGGTAATAACTGGCGTTCTATCACTAGTAATGACCCTAGAGCGATTAAAGCTAGTATATGTGACATGACTTACTACGATGTTCCATTTAAACTTAATCCTAATTTATCTCCTGGTAAATTTAGTACCAATAGACAGTTTCATCAATTATTTGATGGGATCTCTGTGTACTTATGTACTATTGTATCTAATAGATCTGCTATTGGAGGGGAAACTTTATATCATAAAGAATTGCAAGATTGGAATTCATTCTTTGAGGCTATTGAAAAAGTAGAGCTACTATATTATGTAGAAGGTAACTTTAGTAAACCTAAGAGTTATACTATTCTAAATGACCCAGACACTACTTGCTTTATGGCATTTAAAGCTGATAAGCTTAAGATAGGAGATAGAATAAACGATAAGTCTAATCTATCTGATTCTAGAAAACCTTATGAGAAAACAGCTACATTTAACACTGTAGCTAGATTGCTAGGTAAATCTTCAATGCTTGCAAAGTATGCGGATATTGAAGAAACAGAGTTAGACAGTGAATTGTTTGGAGATGTAGTTGATAACAAAACTCGTCGTAAAGTTAACAAGCAAGTATTTGCTCGTAATGCTGAATTCAAAGCTGATGGATGGGAAGTTAATATTAAGTACACTAATCAAGAGTACAAGATTTCAGATCTTCAAGAGAAGTTACATCCTGTTTCAGAAAATGTGACTCCTACTCTAAAAGCTGTAGTTTATGCTGAGACTAAGGATGTTGATGAGCTTGCAAAAGTCGTTAAGATTCTAGGTAGCAGTAGTGATTATTATACTAATAACTACAATTACAGTTATAAGTTTGACAAAGAGTATAGAGTAGTAAAAGTATCTAAAGACGTAGCAAAGCAATTTGCAAAGTTAGAAGGATTCCTAACAGCACATGAATTTATGAAAAGTCCAAAACACCTACAAAGATTTGCCACTGCGCAAAAGATTGCAAAGTACATCCAGCAATTTAAATTTCTGAACTGGTATGATGAGTATAATAAGCCATTATATGGTTTATACAGATCTCTTTATGAGTATCACAAAAACAATACCCACGGGTGTTGGCGTTGTGAAGATGACATCACACCTATTGTAAAAGAGATTATGAAACTTGATATACCAGACAGTGTTAGGTATAGTATGAGCATGATAGATAAACTAGAAGAAGTGGTGGAATACTCACAAGGGTTAGACCTTTTGAACTATGTATCTTTTGGCAAAGACTCTAGGAATTCTATTAAAGATTTCTTATCTTTAAAAGACAAACTGCCTGATACACAACAAATTAAATTAACATTAACCGCTAAAAATCAAATAGCAGATGAACTACTTAGTAGCTAAAGTAACACCGAGTGATGTTACTGTAATCATTGATGGAAAGCACAAGAGAATCCGAAAGGATTCTCCTGATGCTGAACTAGTTATTGCTCTCGTAAAGCAATACAATTCTTGTAATATTTCTGTAGAGAGAGAAAATATTATTACAAAGATAGAAGAACTTTGCAATCCCGCAAAGAAAATTGAATTTAATTCCGACGGTCGGTTTGAGTTCGATGGAAATTCCGCTATGTATCTTAAAGGTACAAGCGATCCAATACCTGAGTTTCTAGGTAAAAAGCTTTTAGAGTATATCGATAAAGGCTTGAATGTAGAAGCTTTAGTTAACTTCTGGAAGAATGTACTGCTTAACCCTGATAAAGGTGTTAGACAGCAGTTATTTGGCTTTCTAGAGCATAATGGCCATCCTATAACCGACAAAGGTTATTTCTTAGCTTATAAAGCAGTGAAAGTTGCTCATAAGTACGATGTTGAGACAGGAGAGGAAGTAATTAATGTTTGCTATGATGAGAATACAGGCGAAAGAGTTGAAGAGATACTGAATCAATCAATGTCTTTTAAACCCTATCACTCTGGCTCTCATGGTATGACTGTTAAAGTAGGTTCTCCTATTACAATGCCAAGAGAAGAATGTGATTCTGATCCTGATGTAACTTGTTCTGCAGGTTTACATGTAGGCTCTATGGAATATGTTCATGACTTTGGGTATAGTGAAGGAGTTATACTTGAAGTATTAGTTAGTCCTCGTAATGTTGTAGCAGTTCCATCTGACTATAACAATACAAAGATGCGTACTTGTGAGTACTATCCTATTGCCATAACAAATGGTGAGAATGAGAATGTTTATCTAGAATCTGATTATACTGCCTTCGACCATGCAACTATGGAAGATGACATTGTGAACTATGAAGAATCTAAGAAAGATATTATCAAAGAGATTGAAAATGAGTTAGCAGAGCGTAGAGCTATTGCTGCTGATATACTAGCATAATAGTAAGCCTCACAAGATTGTGTGTTGGTTGATGTTGTGTTTGTTGGTCTTGTGAGGAAATAATGGAAGGGGCTTAGGCCCCTTCTTTTATTATGCTATACCAATAAATATCTCTGCCTGAGTACCGTTTGAACTAGATAGCATTGCAAGAGAATCTAAATTAGCTAAACTTGGACTACTTGTTATATCATCAACTGCATCTGAAGTTTGATCTGTTAGAATGAAAGAACCTCCTGGATCTAATTTAAACCAAGATGTATAATCTGCACCTCTTACTCTAAGATTTACCGTTGCAGAACCATCTAAATTAGTTATTCTAATATAACTTAATGTGCCATCTGCATATTGTCCTGCTCCACGAGCAGCTGCAAATTCTACATAATTAATATAAGAAGTTGTTAAATCTAAAATTCTATGATCTACTTCAGTGATTGCTGTAGAAAGTGTGTTTGTTGTACCTCTGTCTGAACCGCTTAAAGTTACAGCTTCAGTTATTGTTACTGTTAGTGTTGCCATTGTGTATAATTATAAAAATTTGTATTAATCCTAAAAAAAATTGTACCTCGTAATAAGGGGCGTGCTCTTCAGGGTGAAAATGTCTGATTCCAAATAAAAATCCTTTTGCCCATTGTATGCCGAATTCTATCATCATATAATCTTTCCTTTTCTTTATTGTAATCCTAAAAAACCTAAAGCACCGTCTATATCTCTATCTAATTGGTTCCAGACAGGGAAAATATCACTAAGCTCTTTTCCTATTTTAGTCTTACCTTTACGTTTACCTGCTGCATATCTTTCTAATTTACCGTCCCAAATATCTGTAAAGGCCCACCCCATAAATTCTAATAGATTTTCTACCATAGACACTGATGCGGCAGGACTTCTCATAATTCTAATAGCCTCTAAAGGGTTTAAATACGCAAAACTTTCAGAGTACACTCTTCTAGAGAAGAATGCTAAATGCATATAAAATTTTCTAGTTTTTTCATCAGGCTCATCAGCAGCTACTCCTATTAATAAGCTTGAGAATCCTAAATGTAAGAAAATGTTAGTTAATTCACTAATAGTTCTATGTATAGCTGCTTTTTCTCTTGCGGAGAGCTTATGCCAATTGTCTTGTATTTTTAAAGCTGTTGATAAATCCTCTGTTTTTTTAAATATCCCACGCACAAACCTGACTGTCTCCACATATTGTCCATAAGACATATCTTCAGAGTGCCTACTATAATAAAGGTCTTCATGAGTTAAATCTTCTCTAGCAGTAAATACAGAGGAACTTCCTCTATATCTTTTTATCGTACCAGGAACAAACCATTTTCTCATCATAGACACAGCTTTACCTGCAATAGTTCTCTGAAAGTGAGAAAGATTGTTTGCATCATAGTTACCATTGATATAGTAGTTTAATTCTAATAAAGCATCTTTTACTCTAAATTCTGCATTTTGTAATCCTTCTGCAGTATCTAGACCTTTAATTATTCTGCCTGTTTTAAATTCTATCTCTCCTATATCTAAACCTTCCTTAACAGTTAGGGCCCCATCTTTTATTTCGTACATTTCGTCCATGGTCATAGCTTTTTCTCGCTCTTCTACAACCTTTCCTTCTACATTTATATACTCTCCTTTAGTATTTCTAACTCTTACAGCATTCATAAAAGAATACATAAGAGTATGTTGTATATAATGTTCTCCCATACCATGTAAACCATGTAGGGCATCTTTATCGAAAACTTGACTTAATCCTGTAGCGGCCATAAACCTCTTTGCAGAAACACTCCAATCTTGCATGGCTTGAAATCTTTCTCCTAATAAATTAGTTTTAGCTTGTGGGCGTATTCTACCCATATCTGCAAATATAGTTCCGTTAGAAGCTTCTTTACTATATTTAAGTTCTGCTTTAAAAATATCAGAGGCTCCAAAGTCTACACCATAAAATACTCCCGCTCCAGCCTCAATAAAAGCTAAAGTTTTCGCCTGATTTACAGAGGCAACGGCTGAGTAATAATTGGCCATAAGCATTACATCTCCTGTCCACCCCATAATACTAGAAGCTACTTTATTAGCTTTAGGACTACCTAAACTTTTCACCCCGTATAATCTACTAGAGATTAAACTTTCTAATGCAAAATAGGTGTTAGAGCGTTTACCGCTAACTGTTTCTGTTTCTAAAGCTGAAGTCTTTTTATCTGGGTCTAAGGATACTTCTTCTGCCTTCTTTTTACCCCAATGATTAGGAGTAACTTTTCTTTTATCACTCCCAACAGCAGATCTTAGAACTTCTAATTCAGGAGCAACCATACTCTTCTCACTGTAGTTTACAGATCCCCAATAGTCCATTAGTAATATAGACGCTAAATCATAAGATTGCTCTTCAGGAGTCACTAAATCATCTCTTCTATAGTATACAGGAATGTTTTCCTGCACTTTATTATGTTCATCTAATCTAGTAAAGAGTAGTTTTTGAGTGATGTTCCACTTTTTAACTTCTTCTGAGTTGTGGTTATTTACATGATAGTCTATATCTGTAGCTCTCACTTTAAAAGTATCTTTCCAAATCTCTCTCATGGCAGGTACTACTCCATTTTCAAATGTTTGCTCCATTAAAGTTTTTTGTACTGCAGGCAGTCTTAAACCTCTTCCTACAGGACCACTTTGCGGGTAGTTTGAATCTCGCTCTTCTATCATCTCTCTAAAGAACCAGTACATCTTGTACTCTATCTGCTCTTTATTAGCCTCATTTTCAAAATACTCATATTGAGGATCATTCCACTTATCAATCACTTCGAATTCACCTGTTTCGTAATCCCATTTTATGGTATTCTCTTTCATCCACTTATCGTAAACTCCTTTTGCGGCCTCATATTCAAGAGTTCCTTTAGGGCTATCGTCTGCCACTTCTTTAAGAATTCCTCTTTGTTTTTTACGCTCTTCCCAAAACTCTCTTTTAATTTTTCCAACCAAATATTTAGTTAGATTACCGTCTTTATCTTTAGCAACCATATTATTATACAGCTTGCGTTGATCTTTGGTGTCTTTATCTTTTATGTAGTCTTTCCAAAGAGCGTATAATTCAGTAGATTTATTTACAGTTTCCCTCATAACATTATAATCTGCAATATCTAGCAGTTCTACTGCTATTGAGATCAAATCGTTATTTATATTTCTAGGGTCTAATACAATAGAATGTAATCTTCCTAAATCTTTAGGATCATTAGACAGCAGTTGCTTAATGTGATTTACTTCCCGCTGTCTAATCTCTTCTTTATTTAGCTCCATCATATTAGCTACATACTCTGCTTTATCTTTTATGTATGCAGCTTTTAATTCTTTACCTGTTAAGTCAGAATTTCTTTTGTATTCACTAAAATTTTCGTAAGCATCTCCAAATTCTCTCAGGGCTATTGCAGCCATCTTACCAGGAGTATTCCCCCACTTATTTGCTAATAAATCTACAGCAACTTTATTAAATTTTAATTCTAAACTAGCTTTTCTAGCTAATAGCCCTCCTAAATCTAATCCTTCTCCAGTAAGAGGATCTTTTTGAGTTACAAAATTTTTAAGTATTGGATTCTCTTCAATAAGAACTACTAACTCTTCTAGTCCTGTAAATAATGCAAGCCTTGTATTATATTCTGCTACAGATTCAAAATCTAAAGCTCCTTCGATCTCTAACTGTTGTTCGGCAGTACCCATTAACTTATTTATAGTTTTTAGATACTCTAATATTTTTAAGTTATCAGTTAGCTTTGTAATCTGCTCTCTTAAATTTTTTAAATCTGTATAGTACTTTCTTCTATAAATCTCTCGTAAGATATTTTTCTGTTCTTCTGGAGTAGCATTTTCTAAAGCTTCTTGTTTTGCTTGCTCTCCTAGTAATGCTTCAGGGGCCATTTTAGTTTGACGAAGCCTATTTAGACGTCGTTTAACTCTTGACTGCATATCTTTTATAGCTTTACTTAAATCATGTTCTTCAAATTCTACTCCTAGATACCCCATAAAACGAGTTATCTCTTCAGGTTTTACATCTTCTTGTTCTAAAGTTTGTAAAAAAGCATCCATTGTAGGCTCTCCATTCTCATCAACATATCCTTGAATTCTACTTTTATGCGCAGCTCCTTCACCTGCTAACTCATTAATATTCTGCCAATCTCCAAACTTAGCTTTAAATGAACTAGTCTGACTCATATTCCAAAGCTCACTAGCTCTAGAACTGATCTCTATATTAGAATTATTGTCTAAGTCTTTATATAATTTACTTTCTAATTTACACGACATAGTACTAGCAATTTAAGTTTGGGTTAGTGTAGTGAGTTAACATTTCGTATCTAAGAGGTACAATTAATGTTGATAAAAAAGATTTAAATTGTTTACCTCCTCTCTCTACAGAACTATTATTCTTTGCAAAGATACTAGGTTTTCTATAATTTTCCGCGGATTCTCTATTAAACTCATACTCAACTAGTTTAATTCCTTCTTTACCCTTAAATCCTAATGGATCTGTGGACGTATAAATAGGATTTTTAGAATTAGGATCTACTCCTACGAATTCGTATAGCATTGGAGTAGTTTTCTGAACTGTTTTAAATGCTGCTTTCCCTTTAGAATTTATATATGATACTTTCACGTCTTCTGTCACATCGTATCTAAAGTATCTAATGTAATCTCTAGGCCCTCCTTCCTCTTCACTTCTATAAGTTGTCATATTACTTTTCAAGTTTCCTTTCACTTCAATAGCCACTGATTTTGGAAGCTTAAGAGGTTTCCCATTAACGCTTTTTCTAAATACATTTGATATACCTTTTCTACCTGTATAATCACGGACTAGTTCTTTATTTTCAAATTCATGTCTCATTACTTGAGAGATCATTTGCTCTGTGTATAAAGAAGCAGTTCCCATAGACTCATGGTGCTCAGGATTAAGTTCCGCAGACAAACGTTTCATATGATCTGCAAACCCACTGTCAATTAACCATCTCATTGGTATCATTGTATGGAAAGAGGATAAGGTGTTATTAAATCCTGAAGATGCAAATGCCACTACTACTAAATCACTTGCAAACTTTTGAGTTTCCTTATCAAGATACATAGCCTCCCATTCTCTATAAGCTAAGTTCATTACATCTGAAGGAACACTTTTAGTTCCTCTAGAATATATATAACTAGGTTTGCTGAAATCTTCAGACTCATTAAAATTAAGTTTACTACCTAATAGCTCTAATAAGATGCTGTTAGGATTAGCTTTTTGCATCTCTCTAAATCGATTTACAAATGCTTCAGAGCTTCCGTGGTTAAATAGTAAATTTTGCATTTGTTCTGTGTACCCAGGCATCTCTGCAAAAAAGCTACTATATACATAAGAGTACATCTTATTTACAATTCTGGTATGTAATTCAACATCTACAGAACCTATATTTTTTGAAGCAGCTAAGATTGCGTGTAATCCTGTTTGCATAAATGGAGACGCAGAAAGAAACTCTCCTGAAAAAGTATTTAACAAGAATTCTACAGAATTATCGTACTGAGCTCCTAATGTTGTGTTAATAAACTTAAGCTCATAGTTATTAAATAATGTACTTCTAGCTGCCCACACTCTCTTATCTCTAGCTATAAGAGCTTCTATTAAACTTTTACCTGGGCCCTTAGTATTAACTTTAGTGGATATTAATTGTCCAAACACTTCATCCCCAGTTTCTTTTAAGGTTTCAAACTGCTCTAAAATATATCTTTGGAGTTCCCAATAGTCTTCCATTTCCTCTCCCTTTTCTAAGAGATCGTTTAATTTGTTTACAGATAATTTATCTTCTAATCTTTTTTCTGTTTTTAGTTTTGCAGCAGCAACTGAATCTATATCTACATTTACTTCTGTTTCACCTGTATCATTATTAAACCCAAACTCTTCTAGTAGCCTTTGTTTTAAATATTTATATGTTTCAGGGGCTTTTTCCTGTAATCTAGCTAAACCTGTTCCAAAACCATCTTGAGGAAATACTAAAGGTTTATTCTGAGCTTGTATTTTTGCTATATCATTATCTATTACAGCTTTGTTGCTTTCTAAGTCATTGTCTGACATAAACGCATCTTCAGTATTTTTAGGCTTTAATTTAGTAGATATACCAAAAGCATTAGGATTATTTCTAATTTGAGCTTGCCCTCCTGTTCCTGTTCTCTGAGTATTGTCTCCAAATACATAAATTGTATCTGGATTAGCTTTTACATCTGCATCTGTATATCTAGATACAATATCCAGTGTCTCATAAATTCTACCTTCTACATCTTCAAATTCTTGAGGAGAATCTTTAAAAAATTCCTTTCTTACTTCTTCTAAAGCAAGATTAAAAGCAGATCTATTATCCTTTATAGGCATAGACTCGCTTTTTACTGCATACATAGTCTCAGATAACTCTCTAAGAATTGGTTGTGCTAGAAATCTATTAACCCATTTATAATCTACTCCTGCACGTAAAAGCAAGAACCCCACATTACTTGTATTAGGATTAAAGTTTACATAAGATATATATGGATCTTTTTCAATATCCACATTAGCATTCATATATGCAGAGAAGATTTGAGAAATAAGAAGCTCTTCTGCATTATTATTTATATTAGTAGCATTTAAATAAGTTTTACCATCTCTAACTATCCCAATACCAATATCTGTATTTAGTGAAAACTCTACTTGTTGAGATAGTACATGATCTGTAATATTATTAGCTACTGCTGCAACCATTTTTTGTCCCGTGATAAATCTATTACGTAAAGAAGATTGATAATCAGGACTGATAAACTTCATACCTAACATTGTATCTTTACCGTTCTCATCTGTCTCAGGATTATTAGCTTCAATTAGCTTTCTAACCGCATTAGCATCATCTTTTAAGAATTCTGCATCTGTAGGATACATTACTTGTTTAATACTATCTACACTTTGAAGAACACTTTCCCAAAGCTCAATACGACGGTTTTCTAAAGATGCTTTAGTACCTTCATTAGAAGGAATTCTAATTAGTTTACCTGTATTACCATATGTAGGACCATCAATTCTTAAATTAGGAAGTAAGAAGAAAACTTTATCAATATCAAAATCACTACCTGTTTTTGTTGTAATGTCTTCATATACAATAACAGTGTCTCCCATTTCTTCAGGCAGTATTCCTACAATTTCTAAAGAGTCCATAGAAGCTATAGACTGGTTAGGAATACGGTATCCTATAATCTGTAGAGCTTTAGGATCTATTTTTGCCTTTAACTGCTCATCAGTCATGTTCTCCCACCCTTTAATCTTTTTTATAAACCTATAAGGTAATAAGATCTGTCCAGGAAGTACTTTTTTATTTGCCTTGTCCAGCCTAGGAGCTTTTAATCTGCTTTCAGGTACTAACCACTTGATTTTATTTTTAGTACTGCTTTTTAAGTTACGGTATCTATTTTCATCTAGTCCAGTACCAAAGGATGTCATTTGAGCAAACTGCCCTCCCATAGCCTTGTATAATACAGTTTTATTTTTTAGACCATTCGTAATAATAGATTGTATCTTACTACGAGCATGGAACATAGCATCTAAAGGTATTACACCTGATTCAAGGCCTTCTACCATATTCATATTATCAGTTTCTAAAAACTTTTCTATGAAACTTCTATGGAACTTCCCTTTATCTGCAATTCTACCTTGAATTATTTTACCAGTACTATCTCTTTCTACTTCAATACCAAATTCTTCTACAAATTCTTCTAATCCGATGTTAGAAATCGCGCGCTCCACATCATGAGATTCTTGTAACCATTCTGTACCAGTTAAGTTTCCGTAACGTCCTGCAGGATCAATGTTAGCTTGTATATTTATTTTAGGTTGAGATCCTACAACTGTAGGTTTAAATCCTTTTGTAGGTATATCTTGAGCAAGTCCCCATAAAGTATGGTTCTCACGTGAAAACTCTAATGAGCCAGGCACATAAGAAAGTTCTGCCCCTTCATTTATTTTATTTACAGTACTAACGCCTAATTTTACAGAGCTCAACACAGCTATTTGAGAACCTATCTCTTCTCCATATAACTCTTTATGCTCTTTCTCTGCAGCTAGCATGTCATCATAAAGAGTTTGTAGCTTTCCTGTATTAACTAAGGCAGGCCATAGAGGCATATAAGCTGTCTTTTCAATTCGGGGTACATTCAAATTTCCTTTTACATCCATACCCCTAACAGTACCTTTAATAGGCGTGAACATAGCTATTTTATAATCCTCTTTTGTAGCAGTACCATTCATAATACGCTCAAAAGATTCATTTCTAGCATCAGGCCATCTTCCTATTCCTCTTTCTCTTTGTCTAAACAGATTAGGGCTTACCCAAGTACTCCCATCAGCTATATCAACATTTTTCCAAAGCCTAGCAATATTCTTACCCACACGTTGTTCAAATCTAGGATCATCTAAAACTTGAGAAGGAACTTCTACATCTTCTACTGTAGAATGTAAATATTCAGGATTAACTTCCCACTTTCCTTCAGAATTTTTATATATACGTAGTTTAGCTACAGGAGTAGTAAAGTGACTAGTACGTTTAGGCATGTCTTCCATGCTTTTATACATAGCAGGTTGCCCTGTAAATAACATGATACTTTCTTGATTAGCTATCATACTATTTAATACATAATCCCCTAAAGCTCTAGCAGCTTTTTGATCTCCTACATTTTCTTCATATAAATCCGTGAGTAATTTATAATCGATAGCTCTATTATAAATCTCTCCAGTATTAGGATCTTTTCCAAATACTTTATACTTAGAGGCCTTTTTAAGATTATGCTCAAAAATAATTTCAAACCTATCTTTAATAAGCTTTTCTATAATAGGATTATCTAAAGATTCTCCAGGAGTATTTTCAGTATATGTATAAGGGTTACCTCTGTTTGCTTTAGTAGTTTTATACAGTCCAATTTCTTTTGCAAGTCCTGTTGGTTCTCCTTTCTCATTAGGATTGTATCCTAATTCAGGGAACACCATTGTATCAGATTTAAACACATTACCTACAGGGTAGCCTTTATCATCAAAAAATACAGGTTTTCCTGTTTTTTTATCCAACTGATAATGATACCATAACCTCATATTAGACATGTCTAACTTCTTCAGATCTTTAGTAGCATTCTTTATATCTTTAAATGCTTGCGCTTGTGCAGCTAAATCAGCTTGTATATAGCCTTTAAATATTTTTACAATATTATCATTTTTAAATACAATCTTATCATCCATATACTCTACACCTGAGTCCTCTACAGGAGGCCCTTGTATTGTATATTCAGTTTGAGAACTTCCTCTTGATACAGTTCCAAATTTACCACTAAGCGTTCTAGTTACAGAGTTAATAAATTCATCAGGCCCTAACAGCTCGTTGAATTTTTTACCTTGGCTTGCCTCACTTTCATTTACCATGTGTAAGAACTGCTCAAGAGTAAACTTCTCTCTATTTAAGGTACCTTCAGAATCTCTTGTATCATCTAGTAACCATTTAACCCACCTAGAGTTTTCTCCGTATGGAGTATTAGCTAGATCTTCAATATATGTACTATCCCCAGCTTTTAATTTTTGTACTGCAATATGTAAGAAACTATATAAACCGTATTTCCAATAAAGATCCCCTCCAGGGCCTAATACAGTGTTATCAATTAAATCTTCTTTAAATACTGCCTCAGACACAGCAAGAGCTTTAACTGAAGCTTCATCTGTAATAAGAGATTTTACATCCCCTAGTTCATCTTCTAAAACAGGAGTATTCTGATTCTTATCTTTAGCATTTTCAGCTTTTACTATCAGATTTTTAAGTGTAACAGAGTTTGGACTCTTACTTTTTTCAAAAACATAATTTAAGCTTTCTATTAGGATTGTAAAGCTTGTTGTTACATCTCCTTTTATAGCGTTAGTTTTTAAATAGAAATCCAATGCTGAGGGAGAGAACTCGATACCTAGCTTACTAAGTACTTGTAAAAATTCTTTCTTTAGTCCTTCTGATATAGCCTCATCTGCTCTAACCTTTTTACCAAACTTATATACAAAAGAGTCATACGCATCATAAGCTGCTTTAGCTTTATCCAGTCGTAATATTTTCTGATTTTTACGATTAGTGGTGATTAGTTTGTCTTCAAACTTAAGTTGCCATTTATCTAAAATATCATTCTCACTAGACTGTACATCAGGACTACCTATCTTAGTTTGATATTTAGAACTTCCTACAATAAAAGTTGTAGAGTAATCTATACTTGGTCTATAAAAAGCTTGAACGAACTGTGTTTTTTTATACTCAGGAGTAGCAGGATTTTCTAGTATTTCAGCTAATTCTTTAAATTCTGCATGGTATTTAGTCATCGTTTTAATACGATCTATCATTACAGAATATACATCAGGATTTTCAGCTGTAGGATGTATATCAGATAAATATGTCTGTAGTTTTGCGTATACCTTAGTAGAGTTTACTAATATAGGTTTCCCTAAAGTAGCTCCTTGTAACAATGTAGGATTAATAGGATCTTCTTCCCACTGCGCGGCATATAAAGATTGTATTAATAACTTAGTGTTAGCAGAAGCGCTTTCCTTAGGATTAGTAAAGTGTGCAGGAGTTATATTTAACGGCCCTGTTTTCTCATCTTCTTCTATCTCGTTTTTTAATTTCCCTCCAGCTACCACTCTTTTTATAACTAAATCTAAAAATTTAGATTTCGGGTTTAATAGAAATCTACCATCTTTAAGAATTGGATTACCTGTGATACTATCATATGCGATTAAATCTCTAAACATTTCTGCATAAAGATGTTTAGTACCTTCTCCTATAGGTTGACTATCTTTTTTATAGCCCATGCTTCGGAACAACTCTGCATTGTACTTTAAGTTTTCCTTTCCTATAAAAAATACTAAAACATCAAAGTTAATCTTAGAAGCATCTTCAAAGTCTTGAACTGTATATGTCTCATTTTTCATGATCTCTGCAAACAATACATCTACAGCTTCTAGTATTTGCTTAGGAGCTAATCCTGCAATACGTTTTAATCCTAAAGGGAAAGATTGTGTAGCAGTATTTTTATTAGAGTCTAACATATACCAAAACTCAGGCTTCTGTAAAGTACCAGAGGTATAACTATTCCCAAGTAGCTTTGGCTCTCCTTGAGTATTTACATTATGCCCACTAGGACTTTCAACAAACCACTTTTGAAATTCCTCAGTTTGTGTAATTTGATATGCTTTATATGCTTTTTCAGCAGCTACTTTGTCAACAACGTTACCTTCAGTTTTCTTTAAACTCTCATATAACTGCGCGTATAAATATGAAGGTTTTCCTTGTACAGTCTCTACTGCTGTATACGGATTATTGAAATCCTTATCTATTAAACTACATCTCATGATTAACAGTTCTCTTTAAATTCATTATCTTCTGAAGTGTCCTTTGGATTAGAATTACTATTATTCTTTAATCCATCTGTAGCTCCTTTATATCCCTCAAACAAAGATAGGTCTATTTCACCCTCACTGCTAGTGTTTTCTACGCTTTCTGCTGCAGTTTTCATCTCTTCAAGTAACTCTGAGTTATCTGTAGAATTACTTAATCCTCCGAATACACTAGTAGTAGTAGACTCTTGTTGTGCCTCTGCTTCTGTATGTTCAGCTTTCATTTCTGCTAAAGTTTCTGGATCGAGTCCTACCTGTCCCATACTCTGAAACATATTTGTTTTTTTAACTTTAGGCTGATCTGACTTAGGAGATTCTTTTTCACGTAGAGCAGCTAGTTCAGTATCATAAAAATCTTTAGCTTGTTGTAAAGCTTCTTCTTTACTTTTTGCCCTAGTGCCTTTACCCATTTGAGCCCAAGGTTCTTTATACTGCTCCTCAGACAATTTATATTCTATTGTATACGGGTGCGGCCCTAAATCTTCACCTTGTTTTATTTTTTCTTCTATTGAAATAGATTCCATTTCTATTTCTTTGTATATTTCTTGTCGTCTTTCTTCTATGTCAAATACTTGATTTGGACTGACAGATTCTTTTTTAGCTGCGGGTGCTTGCTTAGATGTCTTTTTTGGAAGAGGCTTCTTAGGGGATTCTTCTAAAGGACCAAATTCTATAGAAGGCTGTGTAAATGGAGAGCCTGTCTCAGGGTGTGTAAAAGCGTTAGTGAAAATAATCTTATTCTCAACCAACCAGTTATTATATATGAAGTTACCTGCACCATTAGTTTGAGACATGTCTACGTTAAAACGTTTATTCTCCATGATCCACTCTATAATATTTTTCTTATTATTTTCCATTTCTGCAAAAGTAATTGTAGTCTCTCCTAGTGTAAATGTTTTAGCTTTTAAATCAAATTTAAAAGCAGGAGTTAATTCAGAGTTTTCATAGATTAACATGTTTAATACCTGTCCATACGTAGGCATTGTCTTTGTAGTTCTAAGATAATCTGCAAATCCTTTTCCTATTTTACCAAAACCATCGAGTACAGTTAGTACTTCTTCCTGCATAGGACGATTTAATTTTATCTCCCCTTTAGCAGCTAATGAGTATACTTCAGTGATAAAACCAGCCATCTCCTTATTAACCTTATTTACAAACACTCTTAATGGGAAAGGCTGTCCATTAGCTAATTTTATAATAGTGTAAATAGCCCCATTACTCTTTTCAGGACCTCTGTAAGTTCTTAAAGTAGGGTTTACTTCTTTAGATTCATTTTTAAATTGTCTATTATTATTAACTACTAGGATAACTTTATTCTTTCTAGAATTAGGATTACCTCTATTAACTACTGTAGCAACATTAAGTTGTGCAGGCGTACCATCTTTATTTTTTCTTAATTGGTCTTTTATATGTCCACCACTATGCTTTGTAATAGTAGCTGTAGGTTTTTCTCCACGTAAATACGCTTCGTACACACCTCGACGATAATCTCTAAGTTCCTTAGTTTTCTCAGCTCTCTCTTCAGGAGACACTTTCTTACCTATCCAAGGTTCATGCATATAAACAACTACTTCCTTACCTCCAGTTTCCTGTATAGTACCTTTAATAGCTAGTATATCTAATTCTTCGTCTGTTAAAGGCTCTTTATTTTTAATCTTATTTACAATGGAAGCAGTTTTTTCATATCTAGACATGTAGTCTAAATCAAAACTAAAAATAATTTTCTTACCTACTGTAGTACCTGTATCAGGATCTTCTAAGTAATCAGAGGTTACTTTATCTTCTCCTGGTTTTCCTTTATAGAAGTTTCTAATAGATTTCCAAGTCCCTTTCAATAAAGTCTTTAAAGCAAAAGTTTTAGCTTCTTTTCCTACAGCTTCTGAATTACCTACTTGATTTTGCAACCCTTCACTTGCAGTGTCTGTTGTATTAGGAGGTATTTCACTTTGCTCAGAAGCTTTCTGTACAGTCTTTTGTGATTTTGTAGCCTTTGTATTAGGGATTTCTATAACTCCTCTAGTAGCAGACTTATCTATCTTTACTGAAGAAAGGGTAGGGTGCCCAGGTGTAGGTACCTCATCTAAAGGTGTGACAGGTTCCCCTTGTATATAATCTAACTTACTTGTTTTACTTTCTCCAGGACTATATTGAACTTCAATCGCTATAATACCTAATTCTCCTGCTAAAACTCCATTAGTATTATTTAATAGAACTCTGTATAAAGAAAGTTGTCTTTGATGTTTAACTCTATTAGACATTCCTCCATCAAAACCGCTATCATATATAGGCTTACTTTCTCCTTTGTAAAACTGAGTAAACTGATTACGTTTCATTGTTTTCATATCATAGATACGAAAGTTACCTGCAGAATCGTAAGTAAGTAAATCGACAGTACCAGCTATCCCTAACTCATCGTTAAATAAAACAATATCATTTGCTAGAACAGTTATTCCTTCCGAATCAAAATGATCTTTTATCTGTTGTAATTGATCTATAAACTCTGCAATTATTTGCTCACCGTTTTGAACACTTACTACATCTCCAGCATACTCTGAAATAGATTTTAAAGAATCACTAAAGAAATCTCTAACTAGCTCATCGACTTTAGTACCTATAGCAGAAGCACTCTTTAATATTTCATTTTGTACTACCTCTTTAGAGTCTATAATACTAGTAACTCTTTCGTAAAACTTACCTGTTTTCTTGTTACGGTATTTTGTTTTACCGTCTTTAGGATCTACGGCAAACTCAAGATCATCTTTTTGATTTACAAGCTGCTCTACAATATCTTGTATTTTTCTAGGAGCAGTGGAAACATTTTGTACCCTTTTAAGGTGCTTTTGTATATCTCTTTTAGTAATCTTACCCTCTTTCCCTGTACCTTCTACCATAGAGAAATCAGTGAGACCATTTTTATCTGCTAGATCTTGGGCAGCATCTGTTAAAGTTGGAGGCGGGCCATCTGGCGGTGGAGGAGTATCTTCTTCATTCGCTTGCTGATTAGCTTGCTCTTGTGCTAACTCTTCTTCACTCTTAGCCTCATCATTAATAATAGCTTGCTCTGTTTCTGCAGCTTTTACTGCAGGATTTTCTTCTGCTAACTCAACTTGGTCTATTACAGTACCTGGATCATCTAGAATTCCATTTACTAGATTATTAAATTGCTTTTTTTGTATATTTAAAAGAAGAGTATCTCTAAATTTCTGAGCAGCCTGAGCTTTATCAATTGGAGACGGAGCCATATCTTGCTTGTCCCACTCAGCTACCTGTTCTTCATATTTCTTTACAGCTCTTCCCCAAAAAGTTTTAGAATATACTCCAGGTATATAATTGTACTTATCCTCTATTTCTTTAGCACTAAATAAATCTTTAGGATTTTGATATTCTTTTAATTCTTCTTTAGTAAGTCCGTCTAGAAAAGCTTCCTCACTAATAGAATCTTCCTTTAAATCTATCCCTGCGTCTTTTAATAAAGTATGAAATACAGAATCTGTATTTATAGCTCCATTAGACATTTTAGATAATTCCCCTTTTAATTCTTCCTCTCTTTGATCGAAATCTTGAGACATCCAAGAATAGTATCTTAGAAGAGACTTTAAATAAGGAATTTTAGCATTTAAATCTGCTTTATCTCCTTTATAATTAGCTACAATCTTATCAATAACTCCATCTACAGCTGCATTAACTTTAGAGGCAGACGTTTTAAAGAAGTTTACTCTACGTCTAATATTTTCAACTTGGTTACCTACATCCGCTTTACTTATAGGGACTAGATCTCTAGCTTCTTGTGATTCCTTTGATTCTTGATCCTGATTTTCATAACCCGCAAGCTCAAAAGTTTTACCAAAAGTATCATTATCCATTTTAGATATGTCTTCAAGTAATTCCTCAAAGGCTTCTAATTGTCCAAGTTCAGAGTATAAATCTAAAGTATGAAATATCTTGGAAGCTTCTTGAGATTTAGATACTAGTATATCTTGATCTTCTATAGCACGTACTTGCTCTATCTCTGCTTTTTCCATTCTAGCAAGAGCTGTAATATGTTTATGCAAATCACTGCCTTCAGCCCAAGCATTAACATGTTCAATAGTAGATTTAGTAGATTCAAATTGTGCCTCCCATTGTTGTCTTTCCGATGTACCCTGTATGGCAGATCGTGAAGAGCCTAGAGCTCCTAACATAAACCCTAACAACATAGACTGTTGTCCTTCTACTTCAGTGGGAGTTTGAGCAATACCTCTTCCCGCAGATTGTGTCATCCCTATAGCGCCCTCTAACAAAGATGCCATCCCTTCTAGTCCAGGATTGTAGTTATATTTAAAGTAATCTTCGCCTCCTTTTTCTAAAGCGTATTGAGACCACTCTTCTCCTGTTTCTGTGAGAGGTATTTTTAAACGTAGCGCTGCACTTTTTGCTTTTTTATATAAAGGTTTTGCAGCCCACTTTTTCATAGCTACTTTAGCCCCTTCTCTTGTAACTAATCCTTTAAGGTATTTAGAAGTTAAATTTGTATAACCATTTTTAAATAAGTTCTTAAACATTAGCATATTAGAACCTCCTACAATAACCGTGTTAGCTAGCCATGCTACATTTGCATAAGAGGCTGCAGCAGTTTGGATTTCTTTTAGGTTCATATCTTTAAACCTTGGATCTCCTTGGTGCTTCATCTCTTCCATGTGCTGCACACTCTGCCAATATATACTATTAGCTTCAATACTAGCTTCCCCTACTGCAGATATAATACCTGCCCCCAGGAAATTAGCGGCTTGACTTTTAGTGGCAGTTTTACCTATAATATCTAGAGCTCGTTTACTTTGCATAAACGTTAAACCTCTAGCTCTAAAGGCTGCTGCATTTGCACGTACTGCATTCTTAGCTCCTGCTACAAGCTTATAAGCTCCCGACCCAAGCTTTAGTTCTGCAGCTATACCACCTGTCACGGCTGCTCCAGCTAAAAATCCTATACCTTGTGGTAATTGCTGTGTCCAAAAATTAGGACTAAGTACTTCTTCTCTTTCTGCCTCGGTACTGTGGTGCGGGTACTGTTCTCCGTACCATTTAGTATACTCATCTATTGCAGCATTTACAGGGTTAGCATACACCTGTCTAAACTCTCCAGTAGCAATTGCGCTAGGTATTCCTATTACAATAGAAGAAATAGTAGAGGTACCTACCTGCATAAAACTAGTGGCCATAGTTCCTAAACCGCGGCCAAGTTTATTCCAATTACTCTGTCTTAAACCTGCAGCTTCCTCGTAGTTCTGTCCTTCAAACATACGAACTCCTTGGTTTCTATATTCTTCCCGAATATCTGCTTCAGATTTATGAGATAGCCATTTAGATTCGTACTCTCCTTCAGGAGTTTTTGCAAACGTTAAAGGTTTCCTCTCTGTACTATATATCTCTACAGGATCTCTTTTGTAAGGAGTAAATTCATCCTCTACAGATTCTGCAACACGTGTAGTAGAAAGATCTATCCCTTGTCTTTCTTTTTGAGGTGAATCGGCTTCTGTTATTTCTTTTTGTCTAGGCCCACTCCCAAACATCTCCATGAAAGTACTGTCTGGACCTATATCTAGAAAGTCTTGCCCTTCTTGTAGAAGTTCGTTATAAGTTTTATCGTAGTCTTTACTTAGATTGAAAGGATTTTCTTTATAGCTGTCTTGTACCCCGTATATAGGGTACTTATCATCCGCTTTAGTTCCTTCTGCATATACACTTTGCTTTTGATCTACTCCTAAAAAATTAGGACCATTAGGACTATTAAATTCTAAGTGGAAATGTTTTCCTCCCTCGTTAAGACGTTCATCAATTAACTCTGCATTATGGTCTATTAAATATTGACGTCCATTATCTGATAGTTTTGTAGCTTCTTTATCATCGAAAAAGAAATTAATCATTCCTCTTCCGTCTGTATCTTGAACTCCAAAGTCAATTGCATTACCTGTACCGTGTAAACTATTCCCATCAGGATCTCGCATAGCACTAGTGATGGTAAAGTCTGTACCAGCACGTTGTGTGAAATCCATTAAACCAATAGCAGCTTCTCTACCTAATTGAGGTGTAAGATTGAGCTCGCCTTCTGCATTTTTTCTAAGTTTAATATTAGATAAATCTGTAGCTATATCTTTAATAGGCAGATTATCGGCCCCTAAAGTTTGCTGTGATGCGGAAGGAGATACAGTTAGTAGACTAAGGTCTGGCATAATATTTACTTTATTGAGTTAAACCTCTTTGAGCGTTAGCTATCTTTTGTTGTGCTATTGTGGCTCCACCATTAATACTAAAGATTAGATCTTCTAAATTCCCCCACTGCTGTTGGCCATTAGACGTAAAGTAATCTCTATTCGCTTCATCTTTCACATTTCTTTCTGCACCTTTATAAGGTAAAGAATACAGCTGATACATCTCAGAACCATCAGTCTGAGTAATTTTTTCTACTTTAAGAGAGTGCATAGTTGGATCGTAAACTACTTTTCCTGTTTCCTTATCTACTCTTCGTTCAAGTATTCCAGCATCTACATTTTGACTAACAAATCCCTGCCCCATCTCATCAAAGTCTATTGGTCTAAGAGATTCAATTTCACTTCCTTGCAAGGCTGGCATAAATTGTTGGTTAAGCTCCATTTGAGTAGCAGTTGCCGCAGATCGTTGTGCTCCGTCTATATTCCTCGCAGCTAGAAGAGATGAAATTTCTGATTCTCTTTGGAATTTTAAATCATTATATTCGTTACTCCCATTATTTATATGAACTAATCTCTTACGCTCTTCAGTAAACGAAACATTATCATACTGTAATTTATCGGATACGAAGAAATGATCCGCATTTGCTAGTTGGTCTGGAGACATAGCATATGTTTTATCTCCTTTGGTATAGTGTCCCATATCCATTATAAAGGCTTCTTTACCCTCAAACCATCCTGCAGAATATATCTGAGGCGCCCATTGAGCAGGCTGAGCATCTGTACTAAAAGTATTACCTATATAAGCCCAAACATTTGCGTAGTCTGAAGAATTTACATCTCCTATAAGAACATTTCCATTGAGTGGATCAGTTACTCGTATACCGCCAGTCATAAGAGCTTCTGCTCTATCATCTACCCTGTAACGCTCTGGAGAGTTTTTCTCTATTCCTCCTGCAACTTCTTCTCCAGGTACAATATAATCAACAGTTCTTTCTACTTCATCCACTCTTTCAAACCTAGCCATCTTATCTCTTAAGTCGTCAACCATGTAAGCTATTTGCTTTCCATCGGTTCCTCTAGCTGTTAAAGTTCTGTTGTTTGGATCGTTTTTAATATTATTCCAATCAAACTCAGACAAATTCATAAAATCACTAAGATCTTTATTAAATGCATCAGTGTCTATGTTACCTTCACCGTCACCGTAGATTTTAGTTAAGTCATAGAAATCAGCTAAAGTAGTTGCTATTTTAGCTCTGTGAGCATCAAGTTTTTTAGGAGTAGTAAGATCTTCTTCTGTTACGGTATATGCAACATCATTATAGTTATACTTAGCGTTGTCTTTCTCAAACCGCTTCATTATATCCATAACCTTGAATGGTATTTCATTCTTTTGTAGGTTTACAATATCTGTTTGAAGAGCACCAAGTTCTTCACTTACTCTTGCTTTTTCCTCATCACTAACTAAATTACTACTTAGTATGTTTTGAATTTCTGCTTGTCTACTTTGTGCATCTGTTAAACTTTGAGTGATTTTATCTCCGTCTGTATAAGGAGTTCCTCCCGTTTGTATTTGATCAGTGGTATATAAGTTATCCTTTTGATAAGGGAAAGTCTCGTAATCTATACTACCTCCATCACTATCTATATCAGATAATGTTTGTTGTTGGAATGCTCCAATCGCAGACGCGCTTGCCATTTCATCTAAAACTCCCTCAGTCTCAAGTCTACCAAAAGCATTAGACGCTAAGTATTCCTCAGCTTCTTCAGGAGTAATCCCATTTTGTTCAGCTACCTTTTGCACTTGCTGTGAAAATAAAGCTTCTTTATTAGCTCGTTCTACACTTTGTAGTTGTAAGTATTCAGCCTCTGTGTTTACTCCTTGGTTCTTTATTTGCCAAGCTTTCTCATTAGGATCTTCACTTAAAGGTTGAAGTAAAGGATTAATTGTTGCCTCTATATCCATTAACCCTCCATGCACTTCTTTATTATATTTACCCTGACTAGTTAAACCTAACTCATACTGTTGTGCTGCATAATTTTGATACGGTGTAAGTTGTTTTAAGAAGTTTGCAGACAAAGCTTGTCTTACTTGAGCATCACTAATTTTAGTAGTTGATACACCTGTTGTGTACATTCCAGGTATAATATTTCCGCCAGCATCTGTAGCTTGTATATACCCATATCTAGCATACTGATCAGGTTTTATTTTATCTTGTAAGGCAAGAAGAGTTTTCTCCATATCAGGAGTTGCTACAGGCATACCGCTAAATGCAGCACTGCTTGGTACAGGCCCTTCCCCTGCTTCATAAGCTTGTTGTTGCGTTAAATAATCTTGGACTGAGTTATTTAAAAATGCGCTTGCAGTTCTAGGATCTACATTAGATTCAGGATTGTTTAATTGAGTTTGTAAAGCTTGGTATCCAGCCACTGCTTTCTCACGCTCTTTAATCTCTTTAGATTTATTAAACTGATAATCAAACATTAAATTTTGAATCATAGGGGCAGCTTTACCTGGGTCTCCTCCTGTTGACTTATAGATTTCAGAAAGTTTATCTTGATACGGCTGAGTTAACTCGGAAGTGATTTCCTTAGTACCTGGAATGCCTCCTAAAGCATCCATACTCTGTTGAAAACCTAAAGTATTTTCCATACCTTGAATTCTTGATGCCTCCAAATCTAAATTTCGTTGACGCATTGCTTCATACGGAAACTCAATGAGCTTTGTCTGCTCCATTGGTCCCGCCATTAATGCTCCTGTTATACCTCTTATTGCCATAATTTTAACTTATATAAGTTCTTGTTTCTGTATCAAATATTCTATCTCCTACAGTCATATATCTTCCACCTGTCGGCCCTCCTGTATACTGTCCTTTTGCATAGTTAGACGTATCAGATAGACCAGCCATCATTTCATAATTCTTATTGAATAAAGCATTATTAGAGAACTGTGATATTCCTTCTTTCATGAATTCATATGGAGCTGCGTCTAAAGCAGTGTTATAGTTTCTAATACCTAACTTCATTTCCATATTCTTAGCACCAATATTTGCATTAGTTGCACCTGTTCTATCAAGTCTTTGATTATATCTAGCGTCTTCTGCTGCATATTGACTAGCTAGTTGTGGCATGAAGGAGGAATGCATAGCTTGACGTCTTTGTGGGCTTCCATCTCCCATAGCTGTTAGCATCATCTGTCTTTGATTAGCTGTTAATGCATTCATATCTGATCTTTCAGGAGTTGCTATAGGATCAATTTTATAATCCCCGTAATTTAAGTAATCTTTTTCACTTAAGGCTCCTATCCCTCCTGCTAATAAGTTATAGTAAGCTGAAGCATTTTGTGCTAGATTATCTTTAAGATTTAATCCTTGCATCTGCTCTCTCATCCACGCAGGCATCGCTCTATCTCCAAATTTAGTTGGAGGTTTAGAAGCTGGTGGAGGAGGAGTTGTTTGGTAACCCTCTGGTATAGTATACCCTTCAGGCATTTGTTCAGGCCCATTATATGGAGGAGTCATATCTTCTGGTCTTATTCCCATACTTTCTGTAAAAGCATTTTCCCCAGGAGTTCCTTCTCTAGGGCCTTGTGCTGGCAGAGGACTTGCATCATTATTAAATACCCCAAAAGAACCTTGTTGCCCTGGGCGTGCGGGCACATCTCCTAAACCTAAGTTATCGTGCATTTGGCCTACAGTCCTAGGCGCATTAAATTGTCTAGTAGTAGTGCCTGCCATCGCAGGATCTTGTACATACTGGTTCGATGCGTAAGGGTGATTTGTTTCTCCGTACGCATCTATACCATATTTTCTAACTGGTACAGAGGGCGCATTAATAGAAGTAGCATGAACATCATCTCTTCTCCAAGTAGGGTTACTAGGTATTTCAACCTGATTATCTTTAAAACCTACCCCACTAGTAGAATTAGGTAATGCTCTTCTTCCTGAAGGATCCATTACTCCAGGATAAAAGTTTTGTTGTCCTGTCATAGGATCAAACCCTCCTATATAATCTTGAGATAAAGGATTGTATACCCCTCCTTGAAAAGTAGAATACATTCCTAAGTTACCTTGATTCCAGTTGATACCATCTTGAGCTTTTACATACTGCATTCCTTGTTTAGCTTTAACGGTATTAGATTTATTACCGTTCTCAGATTGCTGTTGTGCTATTACATTAGAAGCTTCTTTAGAAAGTCTTTCAACATTTCTTTTTGCAGCGTTGCTTGTCCATATATCACTACTCTTAGATCTATTTTTAGCTACCTCTAATTTCTTTAGAATATTTTTCATATTGTCCGCATATTTTCTACTAATAACCATACTTTGGCCATTAGGCATTTTTATTTCTTCCCCTCCTTGAGAGTGAGATTTTCCTTTTAATTCAAAAGCATTATCTGCTATTTTATTTGCAGCTCCTCCTTCTAACATTTCAGGAGTTCCTCCTTCAGTTAGAATAAGTTCCCCGCCCTCAGCTTCTATATCTGCTTTTGGAGTAGCACCTCCTTGAGCGTATTTATAATTTTTTAATCCTTTTTTTGCAACTGTTGGGTCTGGGGGCCCAGTAAACATTCCTGCCACATTTTGAATTTGATCAGGATTCATTTGCCCGTATAAATTTCCTAAGTTAGCTCCTACTTCTGCTCCACCGCTTTGCGCTTGTGTTATTCCTTGACTTTCTAGGCCTGCTCCTATTCCTTTTAATGCTACAGAAGATCCAGGTACAACAGTATTTAGAGCTTGAGCGCCTACAGAACCTACAACATTTCCCACAGTTTCTCCTACACCACCAGCAACTTCTCCAAATTTAGTTCTATAACCATACTTTTCATCAAATCCAAAGTCTGTCCCTGTAGCACCTTCAACAATAGATAAAGCATTATTTATACCTGCAACACCCGCATCCCTAATACCTCTACCTAACTTTGTATTTCTAAAGAACCCTCCTATACCATAGTTAGGAATTCCATAATATATTCCACCATTATTATATTTCATAATTTGTCCTCCTTGCTCATTTTCTATATTCTCAATAATATGTCTTCCTAGTTTATAAGAACCATATCCTACTGTAGGAGCTCCCACTCCAATAGCTGTAGTTCTTTTTATTTTATCTGTAAGTTCTTGTACAGGCTTTACTCTAGCTGCTTGTTGTGCGGCAGTACCTCCTGCTTTTTCAAAAATTATTTGTGGTACAAAAGGCTTACCGTCTACGAATTTAGCTTCAGGTATATTCTGTATGCTTTCAAAATTAGGATTATTACTTTTTGAAGCTAATTTTTTTTGATGGTTCAATACTTTATTGTGAAAAGAAACCCAGTCTTTTTTTGCTTGACTCCACCAAGGGCTCGTTAAGTTGTCTAAATTTAAACCACTTGCTCTCTGCTCATATACAGGAGTTTTACGGTACTCTTTAAACCACTGGGGCTGTACTTCATTAAATTTTTCAACCCCTAAAGACTCTCGCTTTGCTGCTAAAGCGTCTACATCTTTTTGAGTTTTGCCGTACTTATCTTTTAACCATTTTTTATTAAACCAATTTACGCCTGACGTATTTAATGTCTGATTTACTCCTGAATGCTGAGGTATCATTTCTGAATTTCTAGTAAGCTGATTTATTAATAGAGGCTGAGAATCTGAAGAAATACTATGCTCTTTATATCTATACCCAGGGTGTAAATCCTTAAGAGTGTTAGACATTAATTCTTTTTCTTGTATTGCGTACATCTCATCTAACGATTTAGCAGGCGACATGCCCTGATGTACTCTAGGCCTGTTAAAACTTTCAAGCATGTATTCTGCATCAGCTGTGTTGAATGGTTTGTTTTTATATAAAGATAGTCCGCCTATGTCAGCTTTCCCCAAAGAATAAGTATTAAACATTTCACGAGACTTTAAAAAGTTTTTAGGATTAAATGCTCCTGTAGCGTTTAGTTGTTTAAACAAACTGGGCACAGCTTTTATCCTCTCCGCTGCAGTATAAGGGAGCTTAGTTTCAAAATTTGTCTTTCTCTTAAGAGCAGGAATTTTAATTTGGGATAGGAAAGGGCTCTCGCCCTTACCCCCAAAACTAAGCATATCCATAAAAGATTTGTTTCTAAATGGTTCTGTGCTCCTTTTAAAGTTAGCTGGTAACTTTTTAAAACTATTTTTTAAATAGTTCAGCTGTCCAGTAGGAGTTTGTCGAGTATAAAAATCTGTTTTACCTGATGGGTGCTGCCACGTAGGACCTTCCCCTAAGTTTTTTACTAATTTAGGATCATAATTCTTCAGATCATCTACAGACTCATTTAAATACCTAGTCCATGGAGAGTTAGGTCTATCAAATCTACCTTGCTCTGAAAATAAACGAGCTTCACCTCTTGCTCGTCCTAGAAATCTAGGATCTGTTAGAGCACTCTTAGTTGCTTTCTCAACTATAGATTTAGCTTTTGGAGACATGTTATACATAAGTTGATCCAGCGTTCGATCTGTGTATCTTGAACCTCCTACCTTTACTGTTTCATTAAACACGTCAAGATACTCATCAGCTTGTTTGTAAGCACTTAGTTGATTTTTAGCTCCTTTTACTGCTCCAGGCACAGCAGGCAACATCATTAATGCATCCATTCCTACAGCTCCTGCATTCCTCCATGAAGGTTCTTTTGCAAATTTATATGCATCGGGCCCTAAATGAGTAGCCCCCTGCATAGCTCCTACCATCATTCCTGGCGGAGTAAAGTATGCTGCTGCTTGGAAAGCAGGATTATTAACAGTTTTATCAAAGCCATAGTTTAGATAAGCATTTTTAGCTTCCTCACTTTGATTTGTCCCATCTATATAAGATTGTGCAATCTGTTCTGTAGATGCACCTATAGGTGTATCTTGTCTACGAGCTAATTGTTGAGTTTCTTCAGATATATTAATAGGATTATCCAGCCTAACTATACCCCCTGAAGACTCATCATAGCCGAAGTTTCCTGTAAGAATTTGTTGGTTTATATAATCATCCTTACGCTGGTCTCCAGTAAAAGATCTACGATCTCCTTTTAGGGTATCATAGGTAATTAATTTACCTCCATTATTATATTTATATAATTTTTTCTTTTTCCTTATAGCCATGACCCGCAAATATAATAATTTTTATTATCTTTTAGAAATTCTAAACTTAGTTTTTACATAATGTGTTCTTAATTTATGCGTATCTGTATTATCAAAGAATAATGTAGTGGTTAAATACTTATCTCTAAACCTCATAAATTGATCTTTATCTCTTAGTACTGGAGTTTGCCAAGTTCTTTCTCTTCTCTTAAGATTTATTACATTCGGATCATCATCCTCAACTATAAAAGTAACCGCAGAGTTTTGCCAATCATTCTCACACTGCATAGCACTCCAAGTAACATTTAAAATGTTATCCCCTAGAGTATTAATAGCCTCAGTATGCCACTCATAGTTATCAAAAACTTTAGTGTATGAAGGATTTTTATTAGTTATAAACTTGAGAACAGTATCATAAGTAGTACCGTACCACTCTCCAGGGTTACCTATATTATGTAAAAAAAGTTGGGAGCCGTCTGCACCTATATTATTAACACTAAAAAACTTATCCTGCATATCTATAAAGATAGGAGAAGCGAAGTCATAAAACGATGTAAACATTCCTGTAGTTTCGCTGTACACAATAGTATCATAAATTGATAAATCTATTAAACTGTCTGTTGCAGGTGCTCTATGTATAAATGAGAATAAAACTTCGTTATTTTTAGCATCGTATCCTGCAGATATTCCATGCCTTAGCACAGGGTTATCTCCTCCCGCATCTACAAATCCATATACATTATCATAAGTGGTGTCAGAAAATAAACTATTTTCCATAGTAGATTCAAAATAACTTTTCAGTCCCTTCACTCTAGATAATTCTAAAGCACCTTCTTTCTGTCCCCCTACTTTATAAATAGAGTTAGTTAAAATATCAGCCCAGTATAAACCTTTATTCCCAGATAATACGGACCATTGATGTTTGCATCCAATTCCTTTACCTATATATCTAAAGTCTTGAATAACATCTCCAGTACCAAGTACGATAGAAGTTGAATCTTTTGCTGTCGTAATAGCTACAGGATTAACAGATAACATTCCAACTCCTCTATCTTGAAAGTAGAATATATTATCTCTGTGTTCTATTAATTTATTTAGAGGGCCATATCCACTATCTAAATCTTTATAATTATCTAATTTAAAATGGCTCCAACTATCTGCAACACTACCATTTATCTTAACATCAGAGTATGCAACTCTGCAATCTTGCTGCAGTCTTGGAGTATAGTCTAAAGATTTAGGATAGAAACGTAGTATGTCATTCTCTGCAGAATATAAGTTTTGATAATTAAATTCATCTAACTGTTGAGCATCATCTTCTTTACCTGTAAATTTACTTTTACTAGCAAAATGATACCCCGTACGTAATCCTAAATTTAAAGTAGACTCCACAGGCAATGCAAAACACTGCGACATTCTTTTTGTAGTTCCAGTAGTTGCGTTGTCATAGTCACTATCAGGAGTCTGGTCATCATCTCCTCTCCATTTTCTCATTTTTTGAAAATCATAGAAGTGAATATATATATCTCCTCCCCATATTTCTACTGCAGGCCTATATATATCTCTTCCTCCTTCAGGAGCCGCTAGTCTATTAAAAGTTCCTGCAGCTATATATACATTTTTAGTTCTATCTTGAAATGTGTTTCCCCCATACTGATCAGGACGCTCTCTTCTCCACGCTAATAAAGGTTTCTCTTGTACTTTAAATCTCTGCCATCTATTATAGTGCACATCATCTGAGTCTCCTGATAAAGTAGGATCTGTATTATTTGCTCCGCCACCCACAGTATCGTCATTATTATGAAAGTACAATTGATTAGCTGTTTCTTCACCACCCACTCCTGTACCAACTAGTACATGGTGCCAATAAGGAAAACTAGGATCATTCCCTGTTGCCCCAGAACCTGAATACCATTCTGCTCCAGAGTTATCAGGAAATTGTATAAATAAAGTTTCTGCTCCTATAGAATAAGTATTAATATCCTCATCACTAATACCTCCTGAAGACTGAGTGTCCTGCATAAAAATACCAATATTTCTAATACCCTTTGCAAGCCATTCTCCCATACTGGTTATACTTCCTGAGAGTTTCCCTCCTGTATCTAATTTTTGTGCTACACTAGGATTAAAAAAGTCTTGTACTACACGGTCCTTTGGGTACAGTACTGCATGAGAATAGAACTTTCTATAGAAATCATCGTCTCCTCCCTGCCCATGTAAAAAATCATTTTCATAAGCACTTGGAGATCTCCCATTAGTTAAGAGTCCTACAGTTTCTACATAATCACAAGGGCCTGCTGGAGGATAGTTACCTGTAAAAGTAAATTCAGGAGAGTCCATACTCATTAAATTATGTCTCAGCTCTCCGTGTTTGTGATAATCACTTCCATGATCCCAAGTTGCCATATGAGCATTAAAAGCTGCTGTAAAATGGCTCCCCATAGAGTCATCTTTTGTCCAGATATTCATCCAACTCCCCATCCCTATTCCAAGAACAGTTTTATCTACTTCTTCTCTTTCAACTCTTACAATACTATACCCACTTACATGAGACAGTAGATGCGAAGGAATACTAACCTCAAACTTAATTCCCAACGCATACATCTCATGAGTATCAATAAAGTCATCTTTACCCTGAGTATTCCCAAGGTTTGATACAGGAGTCGATCCATCAGACACACTTACAGTAAATTCATCTATATCATAAGTAGCTCCACTCTGAGAACCTGTAGAAGAATAATCTACAGTCTCTCCAGAAGAAGACAAAAAATTACTGTTTCTAGTTTGAGAAAGTGTATAGTTATATAAACCTCCTTCAGCTGTATAGTCAAAGTCTTTAAATCTAGGAAATCTAATATCCCCTATCCAATTAACTAGTCCTGGGTTACCTTGTTTATCATATAATACAATACCAAATCTATATACTTCATCTCTTTGGTATCCTTTATACTTCTCAGCAATAATAGGATTTTTATAGTCAATATATGTAGAAGCATTCGAACAGTCTTCAGCAGTATTAACTACTTCTACAAAAGGAGCATTTTCTGCAGGGATTGGCCCACAATGTTTATCTCCACTTATAATTTTTTTAGTAAAAGAATAGCTTACATTAGGACCATCTCCTCCTAGGGTAAGCCCATTTTTCTTATACTTGTAAGAAAGAGTACCATCTTCCACTGCTAATAGATCATTATAAGGATTTATAGCATCTAAATTATCTTGAAGAGTATTATCGAATCCTTCATCCTCGTAAACGTCTGGGTTTTCTACATAGAACGCTAAAGGATCAAAGTCTTCGTCTACATATGTGAGGACATTGTCTGTGTCTGTATTTACATACACCTCTTCATCCCCTCTTTTATATCTATATGCTCTAGCATTAAACTCTAGTTGAGTTTCAGGAGTTATAATATTTCCAATAAATAATCTATTATCTTTAGAGGCTAAACTTTTAACTCTTGCAATATAATTTGTATAAGAAGTTAGTTCAGCTAAAGTAATAAGACTAATAATACCAGTGTTAGTATGGTGTATAGCTTCAATCTCGGTTCTTCCTGCAAGAACTGTTTTATCAAATATATAAGCATTAGTCACTCCTTCTTCAGTAGATCTATAAATAGCGGCAATTTCTATTACATCATACTCTGTGTCTATATTAGTAATCTTAAGTTTAACACTCTTGTTACAAACCTCTCCAGGAGCATTACCTGAATATTCTATAATGTTTTCAGGATCTTCTGTATACATCCAGTATTTAGAACCTGCTTCTGCCGATTTAACAATATGTACTAGTCCTGTAAAAGGAGAAAATCTAGTCTCTGCTCCGAGCTCATTTCTAAGTCTGTATGCATATTGATACATACCTGAAGGAAGATCTCCCCCATCTCTAACCTCCAGTACGTCTGGTGCTGTGAAATCTATTGTAGGATTTAAATTTAACTCGTCAGGAGTAAAGTTTACTATTTCAGGATTTTTTACATTAATTGTTCTTGGGGGATTATAGTTATCCGTCCAATACAACTTCTGTATATCTTCTGTTTCATATCTTCCTATAGCTTCAATTTGATGCGCTTTACTGAAGTTTAATTCATTGTGAGAGTACATCAAAACAGGAGAGTCTGTAAGAGGATTATTATTTACTAGATTAAACTCCTGCTTAAAAATGTACCCTGTACTAGAAGGATCAGAATCTATCTCTGTAAATACTCCTCCAGGGTTAAAAGTTTCATTATTAGTGGCGAATAGATATAAAGTATCTCTAATAGCAGCCCACCCTATAAGACACACAGGGCATGTATCTTCAGATATAACTAAACTCCCATCCGCATCTATGTAATCTTCAATGTTTTCAGGAATAGTGGCTGTAGAATTATCTTGGATAAGATTAGGGTAATCTTGTAAATATCCACCTGTGTAAGGGTCTATCCATGCTGAGGGAGCATCCGTATCCGTATACGAGAACCCACACCTATAAGCCTTATCCCATAAATCTGGTTCATTATATATAGTCCCGCTTACTCCGTTCCAGTACCAAATCATTCCAGAAGAGTCTGAAACTAAATCTCCCAGCTGGATTGTTATACCTGAATAAAACTCTATGCTTCCTCCTTCCACCCAAGCCATTTGGCAAGGAGATAAAAAAGGATCTCCACAAGGAATTTCAAGTTCAAATGAAAATACATTCCCATCTACATTAACGGCAATTCCAGATTCTGCAGAATCCTCATTAGATACTACACGAAGGTTTCTTCCTTCTAGGTACGAGCCGTCTTGAGGAAGTGTCTTCCCTGCATCCTGCATCATACCTTTATTAAACGAATTTAAACCTACCTCTCCCATTAGCTATTAAAATTTTTTCTTATTTCAGGGGAACCCTGTGTCTTAAAAAATGTTTCATGTGCATTTACATTAGGAAGCAGTCTCATGGTTTGGTTCTTTATAGTCTCCAATTGATCTATGTTAGGCATCTTAGCTTTATTACCTGCTTGCCCTACATACCACATCCATTCTTGTTGAGAATGTTCAAATACAGCTTGTTGTAATGTACCTCTTCTCCAAGCTATATAGTCTACCTTCATTGTAAGGTACTTCTTCACGGCTAGTTGATAGCTTGTATCATCAGGAATAAGAGGTAAACCCTCTTCATCTGTGGGAATAGCTAAGTAAGCCATGCATACTTTACCTTCCTTTACAGATAGAGTGATATTGTTATTGTTTAAATCAAACGTGATTGGCCCCATCTCTGAGTCTATTGCTCCTGTCATATCAAATGACATTATACCACCTTCAGTATTTGAAAGCGCATCATCTCTTTCTACATAATAAGATGCCCCATAATTTGAAGCCCCATCTTCATTATCGCTTGCAGTAACTTTAACTAGTTCTCCCCAATTCTTCTCGTGCACATGAGCGGCTAAGTTTGCAAACCCTTCTATACCACAACAAGCTCCATCAAGTAAATGATGGAATGTATTTCCAGAATACTCAGCAGGCATACCATTTACAGCTACTTGTTCTAAACTATGAAAGTCACAAGGTAATTGTGCTCTATAATCTTTTATATCTAAATTAGGATTCTCTTTATGTCCTGTAACTTTTCTTATATATTGACGAGGATGTCCTATTAAATTAAGAGCTTCCTCTGTCCACATCATTATATCAACCCAAGGAAGTTCAAACTGATAACCGTTATCAGCATACACTTGTTCCATTATTGAATTTAACGATATATATTTTCCATTTAATGCCATGTTATTATACTTTTGCTATTGTTAATTTACCTCCGTAAACTCTTTCTCCTGATGCTTGCACCATTGCTATTAACAAATAGTTTGTAGCGTCAGCAGTTACATCTGTTATATTTATTTGGGTACCTATATTACCTGTACCCTTACTAGTTACTGTAGCACTATTCACATCAGCTTCGTATACTGTAATCGCTGAGGTAGCACTCCCATACACATCAACGTGAGTTGCTTTAAATCCTATAGGGATTTCTACACTTGCAAACATTGGATTAGTACCATTACTTTCTAACCATCTATCTGAAGTTGTGTCATCTATTGCTAGAGGTCTACCACCATCATCAGCTATAAAATCACTTGGTAGTATTTTTACATACGTTATTCCAGGTAATATATTTCCTGTTATGTCTAGGTTACCATTTTGATCTAAATCTAAAGTTGTTGTAGCATTGTTAGCCATTTTAACTTTAAAATTACCTTCATCATTTCTTATTATAGAATCATCACCAGTAGCTACAAGCCCTATAACATTAGTTCCTGCTGTTGAATTATCTGAAACCCTTACCATACAATCTGCATCTGAACTAGTACAAGTTATAGCAACATTAGGTCCACCAGCGTTTATAAATAAAGGTACTGCTGCTGTTATCGAGTCATCTTCAAATGTAGCTACTGTAACTTCACCGCCACTACCTGCTGTAGATGTATTAGCTCTAACCTGAACCGTACCATTTGAAGCTCTGTTAGATAGTATTACTACATCACTGTTAGCGGCTAACATTATTTTATTACCTCCACCTGAATCTTTATACTGTATAGATGATGCTCCACTACCACCAGCATTATCTGCCTCTAGTATTATATCAGAGCCAGCATTCATTTCTAGGTTCGCATTAGTACCTCCGACAGATATATTCCCTCCAGCCATTGTAACAACACCACTACCATTAGATGATATGATTGAGTTACCACCTGAATCTTTTATATCGTTACCTGTTACGGTTAGGTCTCCGTCTATTTGTAAATTCCCTGAACTATCTATCTGCGCCACCTCTACAAGGCTATTTGCACTAGAGCCTCCAACTCCTGCTGCGTGCCCATAAAACCTAATGTACCCACTAGTACCTGACCCTGTACCTCCTCCAGCATAAAGAGATAGATGCCCACCATTTTTATTAGATCCAGTACCTGCTCCTCCTTTTACTTCTAGATGCCCTCCGTGGTCATCACTATGAGTCTGCCTCTCTATGATGGCAGTGCCAACATCGTCATCTCCTATAGTTAGAGTTTCTGAGTCGTAAGTCAATCCCGCTTCAGCTTGTACAGCAGAAGTACCATTACCTGTAAGTAAAGAGTTAGTAGCTAAAGTTGTAGCCCCAGTGCCTCCACGATTTACATCAAGTGTTACTGATAATCCTGAAGCAGTACCTGATAAGTTACCTGAGAAAGTTCCTGAAGTAGTACCAGCTATTGTAGTATTACCTGAGCTATCAAAGGTTATACACGTTGTTCCGTCATCATCTTTAATATCATTACCTGATACCTGTAAATCACCATCTATTTGAAGATTACCTGCCTCATCAAGATTTGCTATTTCAGTGGTGTAATTATTAAAAGAAAAGGACTGCCCTGTCTCATCATTATCATTATCTAATCTAAATGATATATTACCGTCTGATATAATCAGCATGTCTAAATCTGTAATAGAATTTATAGAAGCTACATTGAGTATATCTCCTCCACCTACTGTAAGATTTCCATCAATTTGTAAATTACCTGTATTATCTATTTCAACAATATTAGTGGTGGCGTTTGCGCTAGACCCGCTAGAGCCTACAGGAGTACTTTTAAATAAAATAGATCCTCCTGCAGCATTTCCAGTACTATCTCCTGCTCTAAGTACTAAATCTCCCCCTGTTTTATTTGCTCCTACTCCATCACCAGAAACAATAGAAAGATCTCCACCATTAGTAGCAGTGCTTGGAGTTTTAATTATAGTAGTAGATGTAGCGTCTGCATCACCGAGAAGTATATTTTTAGTTGTAAAAGCCCCTGCTTCAGTTAAAGATGCTATTTCTGTAGAAGAGTTATTTTGCCAAGCAAAACTTTGCCCTGTCTCATCTGCATCTCCATCTATTCTAAATGTCATATTACCCTCAGATATTAAAACTGCATCTGTATCTCTTTTAAAAGAATATGTGGTAGGAGCCCCTTCAGCAATACGAAATAAAAAATTAGAGGAGCTATCAGCATTAATAGAAAATATAGAATCTGAGTGCGCATTACCAGAATCTAAAGTAATATTAAAATCATCATTAGCTGTTGTAATATCTTCTCCTGTAAATATAATAGTATCTACAGTTAGATCATCCATAGTAAAATCTGTGGAGCTCCCTATTACATCAGATAAAACTTCAGCACCTGTTCTATATTTAACTATATTACTAGAATCTATTGTAAGATATTTATCAGGATCTGTAGTATCATTTTGAAGCCCCTCAATCTTTAAAGGATCTTTAGAATCCTTTATGTGAAGTTTATTCGTAGGAACTTTGACTCCGATACCCACTCTAAATAGAGTAAACATATCGGAGGACTTAAGCTTAACGCGCTTCCAAAAAGATATTATCTTATCCTTTATTGCCATACTTAATAACCTCCACTACTTGAGCCTCCACTTCCTGAACCAGAAGATCCTGAGCTCGATGTAGAAGATGTTCTATTTGGAGAAGCTGCCTTTGTAGGGGCGGAAGATACAGGCGTAGTTCTAACTTTAATTTTAGAGGTAGGAGCTATAGCTTTTTGATTTACTTCTACATCAATAGTTAAACTAGAACTATAAGGCCCATCAAAATGTCTTCTATAACCTGTTGGAGGGTTTTCCATAAGAAAAAAATCTCCTTCCTTATTTCTCATAAAATGGTATCCTACAGGGGCTTTTACTTTTTTTATTGTCATAATTTCTTACATAAAATAATCTAATTCTCTTTCTTTATTTTTTAATATGCTAGCTAATCGTCTGGTATTTGTTCTAGTAGGTATAAAAGAATAAGCTGTAATATTTTTTACAACCCCTTTAGTCCAGTAGAATCTATATTTATACCCTCCTGTGTGATCATTTAGATGATAGATTCGCTTACCAAGTTTCTTACTAGCAGCCCAATCAATTTTTAATTTATTCTTATCATCATATTTCATTTTAGATTTCTTAACTCTAATAGTCCCTAATCTATAAGGTAATCTCATCTCTTCAGAACTTATTAAGACTTCATCTATAAATAATTTATTAAACTCATCACATACTTTTCTATAAATCTGTTTATCTACTAGTATTGCTTCTTCCTCTTCTTCCGTTGCGCACAACTTCTTTACCTCTTCCTTATAATATTTATACGCTTCATCAGAACCATTATCTTTTTTATAAACACCTAGCCCTCTTTTTTTAGTTTCAAACATTATCTTCCAGGATTAGGTTGAGTTCTAGGCTGTACATCTGATTTAGCATTGTTAGTATTATCTGTGGGCATTTGAATTAAAGGCTGCAGATTTGTAGTTATCATACTTTGTTTAATTAAATCTAACATAGAAGTAGAAAGGGGATATTCTTCTATCTCTGCGTCATAAGATAGAGTGCCATCTTCCATAGTATACTTTTCTATATCTCTAGGATTCTGCCAAACTCCTTCTACTTTAATCTTTTCCAGCATCTCAGCCTCTGGGCCTAATACGTATACAAAACTATCCAATAAGAAAGCAAACGTCATACGCTTTGTGTAACGGTTGTTACCTGCCCACGGGGCTCTATTATAAGGAATCATGTGAAAGTTAGTAGAAAGTATTCCTGTAGGCCCTATAGCAGTGATTAAATCTTGATGTGAAGTTTCAATAGCGTTAGGTACCTTTTCTTTAGACCTAACGATTACACAACTATCAGGTAAGCCACAAGTATATGCAGGCACAGTTTCTACTTCTAAGCAGTGTATCACTTGTTTAATATTATCAGAGATACTACGACGCTTATTTACATCCTGTCGAATATACTGAGCTCTTAGACTATTAACTTGAAATTCTATTTGACGGTCTGAAATCATCTCATCATCGGATTGTAATCCTCCTCTAATGATATTTTTCAAATCATATACTATTTCTTTTATTGTTGCCATCCTAATTTAAATTTACTTGTAAATATCCTTCACATCCTTTTGTTTTATTCCATATATAAGCTTGAGCCTCTCTAGGAGAGTTATACCCCATTGTTTTATGCCAAGAATCGCTAGTACAAATACTAGGTAGAAATCTTACTTTAACCCCTTGATAGGTGTTAACGATTTCTCTATGCTGGTGTCCACAGTGAACTTCTCTGTGAGGACATTGCGCAAACATGAGCGGCTGTTCTGTCGCCATAAGAAGAGGCATATTTGCTGGCTTCTCCTTATCCCCATGTGTAAACATAAGCATATTCTTTCCGTAGCGGTAATACTTTCTTGAGTCATAACTATTATCTACTGCCACTGAGCTACAGTCTTTATACCAAGATTCTATTACTTCTCCTATATAAAACATACGTTCGAAGTCGTGGTTACCTTGAATTACAATAACATCTACTGGTGCAAATGCTGATAAGTAATCAATCGCAATAACTAACAACTTCCAATAACCTCTAAAAGTTTCTTGCCACTCCTCAGCGTCGTGCTGCGGAGTACCTTTAGTGGTGGCTCTACTGTATCCCTCAGAATTCAATCCATCATTACCAATAGGTAAAATGAATTTCTCTATATTTAATCCTTCAGCTTTTCTATGTAATTCCTTAATAGTATTTAAGAAATCTAGATTAGCTTGAGATTGAGACATACTGCCTATCTTACCGTAATGAAAATCAGGTAAAGATATTTCGTAAGCTACAGGAGATCCCTTCTTAAAGCTGTAGACTGGATCTACAACCCGTGGGATATACTGTTTCATTTCTTCAAAGAACTTTTCTTTAAACTCAGTAAGATCTTTCTTGTCCTCTTTTGTTACAATAGAAAATCTATATTCTCCTGAGCCTGATTGCCAGTGCTTTACTGACTGTACATCTTTCTTATCTATTCCTCTCTCTTTAAGATGTAAATCGAGTTCGGGTATATTAGGAATTATTACTTCTCCTACATTGTCTATTACAGTTGTATTAGAAGTGGTCTCCACCCATTGATAACCTCCTGCGTAACTTCTTACTCCTTTAAGAACTTTTCTGATATTACTATCATCTATTCCTAAAGCTGTTGCCGCTTCATTAGCGTTTGAGAATTCATCTATAAGATTTCCTTCTCGGTCATACTGTTGTATCATCGTTTTTTAATTTTCTCTATACTTCTACCTGCAAAATATGCCCCATACACTGTAATTAAAAGTGTTTGATATATTGGCACATATGCTGGGGCTATTGTAAACCCTCTCGCATTCCCATCAAAAATTGAAATAACAACAAACATTGCTGTTAAAAATATACATATTAGTGGACGAATATTTTTACTAAGCCAATTGTCAGATTTCATATCAGCTTCCCAGCGTCGTGTAACCTGCTCTTGAGCATTAGCTTCTGCTTGCATAAGAACTTCTTTAATCTTCTGTTCTGCAGCTAGCTTTTCTTCTTTAGAAGTCGTTAGGTTGTCTAATACATCCCCAACTTGTTTAATAACTCCTCCGCCTAATATGTCTAATAACTTACTCATATACTTTTTATTATTTGGGCGTAGCTATAAGCTGTATCTCCGTCTTCGTCTTTGTACGCCTCCAACACCTGTCTTCTATTTCCTTCTTTTTTAAAAGATATATGTATCCAAGCAAAATCAAATTCGTTAATCATTTGGTCGAATTCTATATTATTACCTAGAACCCAATCATAAATTTCTTTATTAACCATTTGTCCATCCCTCCAAAACTGAAGGTCAAGTGCTTCACCTTTACAGTGCTGACTTTTTTTACTACCCCCAATAGAACGATTTAATTTTGGCGACCTATACCCACTAGATATACGAATAGGGCCAAGCTCATCCCTCATAGGTTGTATTAGGTTAGTTATAAGGCGTTGAAGATTTTCTAAGTGCTCCTTTTCAGGCTCGTTAGATATACCCTTTCTCTTAGCTGTATTGCTTCTAGTAATCTCTGATAATACAAAGTTCTTACTTAGTCTCATATTTAATTATTATCTCCAAATACTCCAACTTCTACAACAGTACCTGCACTTGTAGCATACGCCATTAATGTCTTATCTGCAATAAGAGGTAACCAAGCAAACTCTCCTCCTGGAATTTTTAATTCTACGGGATCCCCTGTAGCTGTATCATTATACACATATATGTAATCTGTTTCTGCACTATCCGTGTTTCTTATATAAAGATATGCGGGAGCTGCGAAAACGTCTGCAGTGTATAAAATTGTAGCACTACTCCCTGCAGAAGTTGCTGTGACTTTTTTTCTTTCAATACCTCCATGAGATAACGTCAAAGAGTTATTTACTGTTATATCTAAATCATTACTAAGTAGATCTCCACTTTGTAATATTAATTTTGCTGTTAATGTAGCCATTATTTTATATATATTTTTCTTGTTAATATTCCGTCTGTCGCAAAATATATGCCTTTCGATGGAGTGACTTCTCTACCTAAAATATCGTAGTAATGTGTTGGTATAAAGTTTGTACCCTCTACCTCTTCAACTCCTATAGTTAAACACCCTACATCAACTAACTGCTGTGTCTGGTCTTGAGGCCAAGTACCTAAAGAATCTATCCAATCTACATCAGACAAGAACCCGTACTCTGCTTCGTCTATATATAGATAAGCACCATTCCAACCGTCACCATAACTATCCTGCATATTAATCTGATAGTATTGAGGTAGTATAGCTGCACCAAAATAAGGAGCTCCACCTTCCAGGATGACACTTCCATTGCAGGTAAGTATTTGCCAAGTAATCTCTGTAGAAAACTCTCCTGCTGTACACTCTACAAATGCTTGAGTTTGTTGAGCAGTAGCTTTCCCTATACCTATGATAAACATAAATACAACAACTAAAACGAGTGCTATAACTCCCGCCTGATCTAAGTTTTTATTTTTCATTACTGAAACTTATTAAAAATTAATTCGTCTATTTCTTTTTGAACTCCTTTCTTCCCTATAGGGAGCTTAAAAGTAATGTCTGCTGCAAATCTAGTGATTTCTTTTCCATTTTCAAAAATAATTAAGGTAGGAAGTGAAAAAACCAAGTATTTCTTTTGGATATTTGAGTATTTTAACACATCAATCTTATATACCTGACAGTCATTTAGCTCAGTTAAATAAGTACATTCATTCCCTTTATTCCACTCAGCCCAAAACTCTACTACAGTAATACCTTTAGCAGTGTTATTCTCAAACTCTGCGTCACTTATAAAGTCTTGTGCAAATAAGCTAGAAGATACTAATAGTAATAAAGATAGAAGCTTATTCATATAACTTTTCCTTTATCATTTTAATATCGTCTTTAATCTCAGAGACGTCATCTTGAGTTGTCATAATAGTTTGACGAACAAGTTGATCTTTCATATCAAATTCCATTCGAGTAATCTCTGGATCTAGAGGCTCTGGTAATTTCTTAGCCTCAGCTATGTCCGCTTGAAGTGCAAACCACATTCCTACAATAGTAGCGATACCAAATGCTATTCCTGCTAAAGTCTTAATGCTTACATTAAGAGATGTATCTTCATTTAATTCCTTTGTCATTACTTATCTTTTATTTGATTAGCAGCTAATAAAAGCTCTATTGCGTGTAGTCTAGCAGAAATCTCTGATAGCATAACCTTTAAGTCTGTATCTGAGGCCTCTAATTGCCATACACGAGCCTTTATCTTTGTGCACTCGTTATTGAGATTTACCCACAATCCTAATGCTGTAGCAAGTAATACTGCTATCCCAATAATTAATTCTACCACGCCTATATTTAATTCCATTACTTTATTTTTTAGCAAACTTTTCTACTCCACTTATACCAAAGCATCCTAGTACAACCCAAACAAAGGCTTCGTAAACAAATTCGTTTATTACTAAATCTTTACCGATCCATCCCGTTACAAGATCTGCCACCATTATAAGACACATTATAGCAAATGCTATAAAGCCTACAATAGCTTTCTCATTCCAATCGTTACTGTCTTTGAAAATCTTCATGTTCTTCGTCTTCTTTACGTTTCTTTTTTCTACTATACTTCTTTTTATTTTTATGAACTTTAGGGGATGTTTGTTCCCAAAGCTCGTCGGGTGTTAAGTTCACCCATTTATAATTCTTACTCATTAGAAAATTAAATAATTAATACCTGCTTTACACTCGTAGGATTTTATATCCCAATACTTAAGATGTCTTCCTTCTAAGAATATCCCTAAGTGTTTATTTATCTTGCTCCCTATAATTACTCCTGTATCCCACTCTACTTTATTATCTCCATACTCATAAGAAAAATCATTTAATCCTTTATGTATAGGATATAGAGAGCACCATGTATGTAACCATAGGTTATCTTTATATTTATAGTAATCAACTCCTATTACACCAGACACTTCCTGCTGTAGACCCATAGCCCTCAACTGTTGTCTGTTGTATTTATTTACAGCATTACCAAAATGGTATCCATAAAACTCAGGATCTGACTCTGCTATAATCTCACCATTATAAGACCATACATGATCTTCGGTGTCCGAGTATCCAAACTCATAAGCTAACTGCCACCAGTGCTTATTCGCTGGAATTGCAAACCATGCCTGTACAGGAGAGTATCCATATACAGGGTGGGAACGATGGGCCACGCCTATTGTAAAATCTAAACCTCCCAGATTTTTACGTAGCCTAAACTCGCCCTGTGTATACTTTAAATCTATTAAGCCATCATCTACATAAGCAGCCCGTGCTGTAAAATGGTTTGATATGTATCTTACTTTATATTCATGCTGTTGAAACTCCACACCCCTATCACGAAGTGTAGAGTATTCTAATAAATACTCTAGACCAGGTGCATTAGATACAGTAGCATAATCACTTATAGAGTTCTCTGCTCCTGTATAAAACCTACCTTGCTTAACTTGATAATCAAACCTAGCTATCTTTCTAAGTCCTACAGTTAAATTAAAGTTAGGCTCACTGATTTGTGTAATCTCTACAAGCTGTCCTGAGCCCGCTACACCATCAACCATAAATTGCTGGTTCTCTGCAAAAGGAGACCCTGTACTTACACTAGCATAGAACGTAGAAAATCTAAATATCTGTGCTTGTGCTATAGTAGTAAACAGTAAAAGTATATATAATATATTTTTCATACTACACAGATCTTCCTTTAGTAAAAGTTAATAAATGCGCCCCTCTCGAAACTAGATTATTAGTCATATCTCTAAGAGAAAAATATACATTTGTTGCCCCATCATCCGAAGCCCATTTAATTATACTAGCACCTTTTCTATGTATAATAGTGCCATCTGCTGTACTTAAACTTAAAGCAGAGCATGTAACTTTACAATCTCCACTAGTAGCGATTGCATTTGTGTAAAAGTCTTTAAACCTCTTTCTATTCAATCCTTGTTTTTTACCTTCTCTCATTTTAGCAGTTCCTCCAGAATGGCTATTTCCTAAACGCATTCCCATTACTCTTTATGTCTACGGTAAAACATTACTAAACAATCTGTAGCAGCAGATGCTATAACAGCATTAGTTATAGGAGCATATAATATATCTCCTGGAGCTAATTTAACTCCATCTAAAGCATCTCCTTCAGCAGTTGTTAAAGTTGTAAAATGAGCACCTGTTGTTCCTGTATTATCTACTTTTACAGCTACCCAGTTTCCTGCTACTGTTTGATCTCCTGATATACCATTTACTATGTCAAGTCCATTTAAACCAAAGTCTAAATTTTCTTTACGCTGGTTCCCCTTAGCAATTACATTTATTAAATCTCTTAATCTATCCATTTTATTTTATTTAACATGTTTTACAATATTCAGCATTGCATAGCTCTGCTAACTTTTCTTTATATCTTTCCACCTTAACCGTATTCCTTTCCTCTATAGAGGTAACCAAAGATTGATAGTAACTATATATCTTTAAAGCTTTATCAGCTTTTTTAGATTTGCAATCTCCTAAAGTGACATCCATTAGATTTTTCGATACACACTCAAAGAATACTTTTTCTACACAACTTCCATCATCATGAGTTGCATCAGGATTATAGTTATGAGAAGTTACTTCTGTGCACCCGCTCACTTCTAAATCAATTGTTATTGCTGTAAAATCGCTCGGCATCTTATTTAATTGTTTTATCGATTACTATTGAACCATCTTCTGCTATCATCTTATATCTAATAGATCCTGGAGTTGGATTAATAGCTTCTATACCTATAGAAGTCTTTTTATTTAATTTCATAAGTTTTTCATACTTAGAATTTTTCTGTAAGTCTGAGAACTCTGCTAAAATATTTCCTGTATCTAAGTTGTAAATATAAACAGAAGAGAATTCAAATGTCCCAGAAGTTCCAGATGTATACACTTCTATTTTAAAATCTGTAAATCCATCCGAATCCTTTACCACTGTTTGTACACATCTTTCAGAAACAAATACATTAGAATTATTAAAGTCACATCCAAATGTGCAATCAGCTGTTCCTAATTTCATTAAGAAAGATGGGCTATGCTGCTGATTATAATCTAAAGCAATACCATTATTTATAGTGTATAAAATAGTATTTTCTCCTAGATAAGTATTTCTTACTGTGAACTGAGTTTGTCTCCAAATCTTAGAAGATAACCCTATAGGAGTAAGTAAAGCACAACTTGCATTTACATTTACTGGGACAGTAACTACCTGATCTCCAGCACTTGGGCTCACAGTACTAGACTGTTGAAGTATATTATTATTAGAATCTATTATATTCCAACGTAATTGAGCAAAATCTTCTTCAACTAATCCTGTGGTATCTATAAAGTATTCAATAATTAATCCTTCAAGATTGGTATCATAGAATAGACACTCAGAATCATCATGTATTACTAAAGGATACTCTACTCCATTTATAGTAGTACTTGTAGGTCCTTCGTATAAATTTAGTACGTTAGGTTGATTGCTGTATAGACACATACTTTGTACTTCGGGCAGATTAATACCGTCTCCCGCACACATAGCGTCAGTCTCATCACATACCTGACACTCTCCTGGAATTCCACCTTCTACACTATTACTGGATAGTACATCGCAACAAACTGTTTCAGTGACCTCAACTCCCCATTCAATACATGGGTTAGGATCTTGAACTTCTCTAAAATCAATTGTAAACTCAAAATATTGATTAGACGCTGCGTCCCATAAAGGTTCTACTACATAGACATCATAAGAATTTGTAGGGTACGAAGGAGTATGAGAGAAATCATATAGAGCTGGTCCAGATACATTTTGTGATAGAGTATATACCTGTGTAAGAGTTTGGTAACCAGTTACCTTTTTAACTACACATTTATCTGCGTTAGCTCCAAATATTTCAGAAACAGATAAAGTATCCATCTCATATGCAGACCGAATTCTAAAATAGTATCTAGGCTTATACATGTAAGCCCCGTTAAGTCCTCCTACTGCTGCTTGATTTGTAACATTAGTTGCTATAGTAGTACCAGCATCATTTGCTAAAGTATAAATAATTTCAGCATTTGTATTAGGACACGTTATATTAAGGATATGATTCTCTGTGTCTGCGTATGGATTTATGTCTTGACATTTCTGTGTGTAGTGTATATTATCTACATCAAAAGTTGTAACAACTCCATTGATAGTAATATCTTGAGTTGTAGTAAGTTGATTATAGATTAAAGATAAAGGATAAACATCAGGGTCATATCCTTCCCATCCTAAATGAGCTTCTATCATAGGTGCTCCACAGGTTCCTGTATTATCTATAGCAGCCCCTTCTATTTGTGTTAATACATAAGGATTACAACAATCTCCGCAACTTATAGTAGCAGTAGCATCATAGTTTTGAGCTGTGTCATCCATACAACCTGTACAAGTAGAGTTAGGAACAATACCCGTGGTACCTCCTGAACATATACTACAGTCATCTATAGTGGCTGTTCCTCCACAAACACCTTGGCAATCTTTAGTTACCTCTGGTCCGTCGTCAGGACACTGACACTCTGAGTTGTCTCCCCCGCACACACCACAGTCATCAACTGATGCGTGAGCGTCTCCACAAGTATTACATCCTAGAATTCCGTTTGCATCAAAAGAATCTAATGTAGCAGAAGCTGGAGCTACACAATTATCATAACAATCTTTAACATCACTACCACAACAACCTGCAGCGTTCGTAGGTACACCGTCAGGATATTCTTCTGTTGGGCAGGCGCAGTATAAAATACCTGTCATGTTATTTTTCTTAAAGGCAACTCCATTTGCAGAGTAATCTACAAAATCTCCATAACATACACCACAAGCATCTTCATTATCATCACAATCTTGTTGTTGAGTCCATTTACTCCCTCCTGCACTATTAGTGTCGGTAAGATTAAATCCATTTATCACTCCATTTGTATACCCTGTACCTGTATCTTCACAGAAATATTGAGCCACTGCATCTTTATCTGCATACCCATCATTATTTTCATCTAGATAATAAGTTATTAATGTAGTACCATTACAATCACAGTATGTAGTATAATCTATAGTATATTCTATAGTATCATCATCTTGAACTTCTCCACATCCACATGAAACTGTAGGAAATCTTCCTGCACAGTCACAATGTAAATCTGTATTTATTACTTCCTCAGCACAATCACAGTATGGTCCATTAGGTTGATATGTAGGAGGAGTATATTCATATACATCATCATCTAATCCTGGATTTATAGTTGCTGTAGCTATACCACAATCACAGTAATTAGAGTCTAATGGGTCTCCATAAGTACCTACTGTACCAGCTCCGTTAGCGCATTCACACAGTGTAACTCCATCTACTTTTGCTTTTAAGTATATAGGATTATTTGTTAAATCATTACAGTCTCCACAATAGTCATCTGGGTTTGCTAGCGTTAATGATCCTGGATTACTCACATCAGGAACACAATATCCATCTGCATATGTACAACATCCATTACAAGCTACATTAGCCTGTGAATCATAATTACCTGCTCTATCATCCATACATCCTGTATACAGACAAGTAGTATCACTGTATATACACTCTCCCCCATCTCCCATTTCATCGGGAGGAGTAAAGCTATTATCTATTTCTGCATCGCACCCTTCCTCATAGTTATCTGCATTAATATCACCACATTTAAAACAATTTTCAGGTTGTAATAAACCTAAGGCAGTAGAAGACTCTCCTGGTGTAGGATAACATTCTCCACATTGGTTAGGGCCATATATATCTATACAATCATTACAAGCATAATCACTTGCATATATACATGTACCAGTTTCCATTGTAGCATCCGCAGAGTAGTTACATGCACCCTCGTCCATGCACCCTGGAATTTTATCTAACCATTCTGCAACTCCCTCATCTGTAGTAAAAGATTCTCTAATTGTAGTGTTGGTATCTTGATATATAATAGGGTATAAATCAGAATTCGTAATACCTATATCAATAGATTCTATTGCATATCTAACATAATTATAATTGTTAGAGCTAGTAAGTCTTCCTAAATGATTTTGTAGTACAGGATCTTCACCCTCTACATATATACCTGAAGTAAAATAAATTTTACCTTCACGCATAAATAAATATTGGGGAACATGCTGATCTCCAAACGATACACTCGGATTGTATACTATATTATCATCTACTATAAAATCATTAGGTAGAACTCCTTCATTAAGCTCTTCATGCGCTGCTCCGTAAGGATACACCGCTACCTCCGCTTGGAGAGAAGGATCACTTGTATTAATCTTTATAATTCTCTCCGTAGAGGGTGCGTAATATTTCTCACCCGCTACAGTCAAATCACTACTTATTCCATATAAAACGTCTCCATTTGAAGAGAATAGGATTTGGCGTAAGCTATAATTTAGACTCTCTAAAGAAGACATGTTTGAAACTGCTCCTGTATCTTTATCGAAATCTGCAACTATTATATAATCAGAGGTAGCGCCTGTGAGTACAAACGCTATCTTATCTCCTTCAGGAGTAATTTCAATTAAAGATTGTTTAACGACGTTAAAGCTATTCTCGACAGGTATAGGTTCGGACTCATATATAAGTGTGAGTTTATCCTCAATATTCTCAGCATCTTCTATATCATTAAAGTTTACACTTCTAGCATCTAACGCATAAGTTTTAATAGTATAAGTAGCATCATCAATAATATCAGCCTCTAAAGTTATTATTTTATGAGAGAATAAGTCTGTGGAGTACATTTTAATAGAGACTATACCGTTAATACCATCTGTACTTATTATAGATCCTTTAGCTTTTACAATCCCTCTACCTAAATTCTCTGGGCCCTCCATCACATCTTCTGTAGGTGTGAAATCGATAATTGCGTATAGTAAGTTGTGATGAGGATTTAATGATACTGCCATATACTGAGGTCCAAAATAACCTGGGAATGCATAAGAAGCAGTAGGAGAAAAACTCTGCATAGTGGCGGCAAACGGAAGCACCTCATCTTCTCCATTTCTATATACAATCTTTCGCCCTCGTATAGTAAACAATTTATTATATGAAGGATCGGTATATATATTATTTAAAGTCTTCCTTAAATTAAAATAATCATTAAGAGAGAAATCCCCTGTTAATTCAAACGAAGCGTCTGTAGCTACCGCCTCCATATTAGTTAAAGACAAAGTGTAATTACTTGCTATAAAAGAAGGGGCCATCGAATCAAGTAAATTGATAGGGCTATTAGGATCGGGAGCAGTAGTATGATAATCTGAGAAAGAAGGCGTAAGTGATCCATCTTCTTCTACAGGAGGTTCAAATATAGGCATAAATTCAATAGGAGCACTATAGCTTTGTACCGTAGTCCATCCATTTTTAATTAAATCTATAGAATCTTGGAAGTCTGGGTTATGCACTTTAAAGTAATCTGCGTCTCCGATTGAGAAGAAGTAAATATTACCATCAGGTAAAAGCTCTACCCTATGTAAAGAAGAGTCTAAAGGATTCTCTATTACAGTAGCACTGTCTCTAATAGTACCCTCATCTACTAAAGATGTATTATATATACAAATCTTTGTTGTAGTTATATCCTCAGGATCTGCTATAATAGTGTATAGGAAATTATCCATAGGAGAGAATGCCATAGATATAGGAGTCCATCCTCCTGCATCAGTTATCTCTTGATGATCTGTAGTATCCCATTTACCTCCAGGAATATGATATTCTATACCTACTTCCGATGTATGAGGAGGCACAAATAAATGAGCTGTAGCATCAAAATACATTAATAAGAAACCATGCTTTACAGCATAGGCAACTAGAAAAGAGCCCTTCGAATCGTCATGTCTAGATACCGCAGTTAACTCAGTAAAAGCGAGTCCGTCTGAATCTGTATAAGTAGTTTCAGCCTCTTGTAAACCTGCCTCTTCTAATACACTACCTATAAGTCTTCTTCTATTACCTCTAACAGTAGGAAGAGAGGCTAGTTTTGCATCTTCAGGGGTAAATTCCCAATGCGAAGATATAGTGCCATCAGTATCCAACACTTTTATGCCTAAAGGATCGGTAGAAATAGTATTACCGTCATTATCTAAAGCTTGAGTAAAGGTTGTATCTGTAGAGTCCCATCTATTTGATGCTATAGTATATATACCTGCACCAGTATCTCTAACAAAAGAAAAGGCAGGACCGAATTCTCTTATAAAAGTAGCGAGCGGAAGATTATCTATAGTATCATTATTACTAAAATCTAATAGTGCTAATCTATCGTACTTAACTGTGCCATCGTCAATATAATATCCAGGATTAATTCGAACATAAGATTGAAGATCACTGTCCAATAGGGGATCTAAATTATTCCCGCTTCTATATATAGTATAATTATCTGAAAAAGTAGAGAATTTTAAAATAGCATCGTTCGAATATACTGTTGTGTCTTCCTCTTCTTTTATTTCTCTATAAGAAAAATATTTTAGAGACTGAGGAGTTTCTGTAAAATACGAATCTCGAAGCGTCGCGCCATTTTCATTTTGTGATGCTCCTAGTGTTGCTTTAAGATTAGTAGCAAGCCACATTAAATACCCACAATACGGAGTCATCATACCTGCCCCTCCAAGTGAAAAATTCTCGATATTAAGATCACTGCTGATTTCAGTGGATACTCCAGTTATTCTGTTAGCATTATATCCTGTCCATACCTCAAAGTGATTACCAGTTACAGCGGTTGAGGAAGTTGAAAATCCTGGATACGTAGTTGTTATAACCCCTCCATTCCCGTCATCTTCTTCTATATATATTTCATTACGCTGATTTAAAGTATATTGTATATCTGTATTTACGAACAAAGAAACGTCTTCGAGTACTCCTCCACTTCCTGTAGGAAGTTCTGGATTATTACAATCTACTATTGGAGTACCATCTGCATTATAATTAAGCAAAGTACTACTTGTTATAAAAGTTTTAAATCCAGAGTTATCTGCCCAGAATATAAAATGCTCTTCAGTTTCCCCTTTTATATTTCTCAAAACTGTAGCTTTAAGACTAGACTTACGTAACTCCTGGTTTAGCAAATTGGGATTATCATAGCTAGGAGATAAACTAGGGGCAACAGACTCCCCCTGTTGTAAAACTATATTATTAAGTCTATCGTAAAGTCTAATATTTCCATATGCATCTAGGGCTCCTTTCAAGTTATCCTCAAATACAAAAGTGAATACAGCATTCGAATCTACAGCTAAGTCAGCATAAGCAGAGTCAAAGTAAGTACTAAGTAATCCTAGAAAAGTTACACTACCAAACCCACTCCTAGACATCAGTACTGGAAAATTGGCATTTAAATTATCTATCGGATCAAAATGCACTGCAGGATCTGCGCTAGGGGCAGTTATCTCACAACTTCCGTTATCTCTATTAGCTTTAAGAACATAATTAGTTGCAGAAGGATTAGTGCAACCATAAACTATATTAGTGGTATTATTAATATTACCATAAATATATAGTAAATCTTTAACAAGATTTGAATAATTCTTTAAACCATTACCTATTAATGTCTTGTCTTGATAGGATACAGAACTTAGAAAAGCATAGTCCATTCTAGTATTCTGTGTATTCATAGGAGTATTCGCAGTTGAGCGTGTAAATCCTAGCCCTCTCCCTATAGCGTGTACTATAGTGGATATTAAAGGGTTTGAAAGATGAGTGGCTCCAAGTGTCCATTTAGTATTCTTACTCAATCTAATATTAGCGCTATCTACTTCTAGATGATCTATATCTGCTAGACTAATTACTATATCTGCATTTGTATCTACTTCTTTATACTTTAAGTCTAAGTTCCCTTTTATTACTCTTCCTTTAGTATATATCTGATTAAATAATAAAGCCCATTGAGAAAACGCATTCGAGACGTCTACTTTAAAATCTTGCAATGTAATAGTAGAAGGTAGATTTTCCTCAACGTTTTTATAACTATAAGTTATAGTCACGTTTTTTGAGCTTCCACTTCGCACACTATTTAAAGCAGATAGTAAAGTAGTATTAATGTTACTTGGATTTACTCTGGTAGCCATAGTGTATTATTTTATTTTTTGTAAGTAAAAGAAGTCTGCTTGAATATTACTAGCGGTAGAAGCACTACTAATAACTAAATTAGCTGTGACACTGTTCTGCCAAAGATTATTATCTAGGGAAAGCTGGTAAGTACTATATTGTACAGTAGCGTCTAAATCTGGAGATATAAATGTTCCATTAGCTATAGCATATTTAGAAGCATTTAATATTGTTATTTCTACATACCAGGCAGCGCTAGTTAAAGTTACACTTCCAGAGTCTATAGTAGTAACCCCATCAATATCTATCTGCACTGTTTTAGCTTCACTTGCGCTTCCTGTAGTCCCTCCAGCAACTAATTTAAATCCTTGATTTAAATCATACTCTGAAAGATCTATATCTAATGAAAAGGCAGTTACATCTGAACCTGTAGTAGCTCCTTGAAAAGCTGGTCCTGTTATAGTTTGGTAAGTAACTTCCTCTCCAGCTCCCGCTCCCGAAGAAGTTGCTTCTACAGACCATTTATTATTACCGTTGTTATATAAAGTAACTGCTTGTCCGTTAGAAGTTAATTTTAAAGAATTAGTCTGATCAATAGTGTCAGAAGATGAAGGGTATATAGTTAAATTATTCTGAGATGCGTATCCTTCAGTATCTTTAATTATATATTTTACTAATTTAGAATTCACTAAACTTGAGATTGCAGGTAAATATATATCTAATCCTGTCCTTTTTAAATCTGCCTCAATAATTCCTTTCTCGTGCTCTACCAGTTTATGCCCAGTATAAGAAATTACTGTTCTATTATAAGAACTTCCTTTCTCTAAAACATATTTTAAATCTGCAGGAGATATAACAGAGTCTACAGAGGTTAATTCTTCCACTTCTTTTTCAGTAGATTTTCTAACTATCCCTGCTAATTCATTTGTAGCAGTAACTACATTTGTATTTATAATAGCAAACTTATTTCCAGTTTTACCCTCAGAACCTCCTACAGAATCTTGTAAACACAAAAGCAGATCTCCTTCCTGAAGTTCTGGCCCTGTTACAGCAAATTTTGGAAAATACTGTCTAGAGATAAATACATCTCCTCTAGACGCTTTGGGATAAAGGCTTCCGTTTAACTCTGCAACCGCCTTTAATGTGTCTTTTAAACTGGTATCTACATACTTCTTAGTTACTAGCGACTCATCTATAAAAGATCTTGTAGCTGTAGTATAGTTTAAATTATTTCTAATTCTAGTATGTTTCAAATCTCTAATAGAACTAGAAACTTCAGTATCTACATACTTTTTAGTGGTAGCATCTGTCGGTCCTACAGGAGGTTTAATTTTTAAAGGAGTATTAAAACTAGTTACTCCTTTAGGGAGCGTCTCTGTTGCTATCTGCTTTTTAGTGGATTGTACTTGAGTACTAACTTTAGATACTTTAGTAGTTAAAAACCTTAAAAGATTAGCTTTAGATATAGATTTAGTAACACCGTTCTGAACTATTGTAAGTAAGTCGGAGTCAGAACTTGTAGTTGCTTTAGGAAGATTTGATATTTTTGCCATAGTATATTTTATTATTATTGATCAAGGATTTCCCCTGACTCCGTAGTTAGTTCGTGCCCTCTATTAGTTTGAATAGCGCTTCGAACACTATCTATTTCTGTTATAGTAAGACTTAAGTCTTCAGATAAATCATAAACTATTCCTAATTCAATAGCTATAATATCTAACTTCTCTAAAAATTTAGCCTGTGATATATCATCATAGGCTATAGTTTGGACTATAGGATCAGAACCTCCTTCAAAAGGTTCCCCTTCTCCATAACTAGTGTTCATTGTACCGCTAGTTGGGATAGCTATAAAATTGGTCCCATTATACTCAGAAGATAAAGGAAATTTAAATTCAATTGCAGACGTCCCTGGATGCCCTATAACAGCTACTCCTGGGGGCCACATAGGACTACTTGCTTGCACTTCTTGTAGATGCGCCAACAAGACAGAATAAATCTGACTATCTATAGATTGGTAAGTAGGAGATGTAATCTCTTCTATATACGTAGGAGTACCTAAATAACTAGGGTGATTCCCTATATTTACAGTGGGGCTATATATATAAAATTCTTCTCCCATACTATATATATTTAAAGAGAACGTATTAAATCCTGTAGCAGTGCTTGCAGTTGCAAAACCCCCTATAAAAATTGAAGGTACCGCAGTTCCTAATTGACTAATAGGCCTTTGTATATAATCGCCTAATAAATCTAACCATGCAGACATAAGGTTAAACTTACGTATTCGTTCTTTAGATTTTATGCCAGTACCTAGATTATTAGTAAGTTTTAAAGCGTGTGCGTTTAAAGCTTGTGTAGCTTGTATATACTTACTATATATAATATTTTGAATATCTGCCATATTATTCTATTTACAATCTGTAAAACTACAAATTTTATTAATCTTTTGCTTTATTTTTTGAAACTCTGCTACTTTTTTATCTATACTTGTTATAGCTAATACCCCATCTCGTAGTAATTGGTTTCTAGTATATAACTGAGAACCTGTTGCTCCAGAGTCTCCTGAGTATAATCCTGAATTACTTTGATAAGTTACAGGCCCAGAATATTCATTTCCATCTTGAGTGAATACTGTATTAGATCTTGCCTGTGCTTGTAGAACTACATAATCTGAAGTTCCAACGCAAGTAACATTATTAAACACAGCATCACTATCTAGCCCGTATGTAGATAATATATCTTCTAAAGGTATTTCTACATTCAATGCACAATCATTAGTTGTAGATACAGTTCCGTATACACAAGTAGCAGGATTATGTACAGCTATGCATCCGCCTCCCCCTGCGTAATTATTAGTAGAAGATGGTGCTTGGTACGGATTTTCTACACAGTTAAAAGTAGCTGCTCTTAAAGATATATAGTCGTCTCGTAAGTCGTCATTATAAGCCTGAAACCCTAGTACAACTGGAATATCATAATTCGCGGTTGTAACAAGAGCGCTCCCTTGACTATCTACAAACTCTATGGATGGATATTGTTCTATAAATATACCTATATCCCAATTCCTTAGAGCATAGCTATTATGAGAGTACCCTAAACTATAGAGAGAATTTAGCTGATTTGTAGTAGAATCGAATCCAAGTTGAAACGGTACTACAGAACCCCCATCTATATTTGTAGGCATCTCCGCATTATTTGAACATAAAAATACTTGTTCACCGTCACTTAAGTAATCTTTAACACAAAACTCTTGGGGTATTCTCGGAGTTGGAAAACAAGCTTGTGGCACATAGTCGAGTTCGCTCTGCTCTATTTCCTGACAGTTCCCACATATATCTATAGACCCAACACAGCTATCAGCTTCATCACATATATTATCTCCATCTGCATCATTTATACAGTCTCCAGCACAATTACGGTGAGGCTCTGGGTAAGTACACCCAAAACTTACCATAGCAGTTTCATCGTAATTACAAGCTTCAACATCAGTACAACCTAGCATAGAGGCTAATATGTCTGTATGTTCCGCATCAGTGTCCGAATAATAATATATTCTAGGAACCTTTTTTATAAATAATACATCTGCTGTAGAAGTTCTTGTTTGTACAACTCTTGCGTAGACATTATTAGATGCTATATTACCCGCAGTTACAAGACTCATACCGTCTTCTAATAAAGTATTTACAGAAGTCATTACTGCTCCATTAATAGCATTATTATTTTCTTCTAGTGCCGCTTCAAAGAGTGGGTGCTCTTGGGCTCCCTCTGGAAACGAACTATGGTATATTTCTGCCTTATTAGTACTTTTATCTGTAGAACTCCAAAATACTCCAGTCTCCCCACTTGTGTACCCTGGAGTTGGTGTTGAAACTCCCCAACCCTCAATTGGCCCTAAAGTTTCAAATATATATTGTAGAGAAGATCTAGAAGGTACATACCATTGATTGTCATCCTCTTCCCCCAATACGGAATTGTAAAGTTCCAGCGCAAGTAGCATACTCCCTTCTGGAGGTTCGCCCATATCTAATATAGCCTGAGTGTTAGCAATTCCTGCACCTAACTGTATGTCTATAGGAAACCCCATATCAGTATAACCATCCCAGCCTTCTAAAAAGCTTGTCGTACTCGAAGTTGTGGCTACGGCTCCGTCTAGCCCCCAAATGCACTCAGCGGTAAAGTCCCTTCCTACTACTAAGTAATAAGGATCATTAGGATCGTCTTCATTATAATGGAAGATAATTCCGTTTTCAACACTGTCATGCACGTCTCCAATCTCTTGAAGATCTTCCATAACTATTCCAGGCCCATAAAAAGTATAGTCTTCAACAAAGTCTTCTACATCCTGTATAAAATTATTCATCTCTGAATACTTTGAAGAAGTGGTAGAAGCATAATCTTCCTTTAAACCTACAGTCTGCCCAAGTTCGACCATCGCTCTAAGGTGTCCTATATCTTCTTTAATTAAAGCATCAAACTCTCTAAGATAATCCTGCCCAAAGACATCTCTATTGATGTAAGAAGCAGTATTAGATGGAAGCTCTACAATAGTAAAATCAAAAAGAGAGGCAGCAGTACTTGGGGCATCAAACACGAAACATTTAATAAAATTATACCATATAGTCTCTTCCTGCATGTTAACATTTATAGGCCCGTATATAGTAGACATATCTTGGTACTCAGTACTTTTATCATCTCCCCTAACAGCCTGCATAAAAGTTTCAGGATCAGAAACTTTAAAAGGATTGTAAAAAGTAGATGAGGAATCTGTGGACCCTAGTGTATATAATATAGCCATTTCTGCTCCCTGGAAAGTAGTTACAACTCCTAGCTCTGGGTCTAAAGTCTGTAACTCTCCTAAGATTCTAGAAGAGAGTCCTCCGTTTAAAGGAGATTTCTGTAGTATATCTCTCACTGTTCCGTCATCAGACGCATTAAAAATACCTTGAGGTACTATGTATTTCTGAGGCACATTAGCCCAAGATGACAGTCCTGTAAATAAACCTGTACAAGTGAATAGAGAAGAGTAAAGATACTCAAACCCTTCTCGATTTTTAATATTTTGAGTACTTTTAAAAGCTTTATCAGAAAAGAGTTTTAGCTGGTTAACTTCCGCAATGTATAACTTTAAAAGTTTTGTAGAAATATTTAAAAATTCTGTTGTAAGTTTAGGCACCCCACTAGCATTATCGATGAAATTATAAGAAGATTCTCCATAAGTTTGTGATAGATGTAGACAAGGGCAGTATGCTTCAGAAAACATGTCCCGTATCTTAGTGTTATCAGGGTATACAGGTTTACTGTTATCTAAAAACCCTAAATTAATAGCCCATCCAAAGTCTATCTCATTTGTAGCATTTCCATCTGCATCTGTTTTACAAAAAGGAGCATGCATTGTAATTTGAGGACCTTTACGCTCACCACTTTCCTCTGCAGGATTAATAACATTAAAAAGAGTTCCTGTTCCATCTTCCCAATAACTTCCTCCCCAGAATATTGGAGCTCTTAAAATAATTTCCATTACTTTAAGCCTTTTGAGTAACTTTGATTTAAAATTACTCTCAGATAATCCTGTTACATTTTCTATAACATCAATTATATATGCAGTATCCATAAACTGCCCCTCATACTCTGTCAATACTAAGTGCGCAGAATCCGCTATAGGAATAGCATCATCAAAAATACCTAAACTGTCAGGTATACCGTATATAAATTCTGTGAATATACTCCAATCATTATCCCAATCGTCTTCCATATAAACAGAAGTTCCCTCAGGATTGCTAACAGAAATATCTTCTAAATACTCAAAACGAGGAGAATAAGCTATTTGTTGAGGAGCACTGAATATAGTCCTGTCTAGACTCATGTACACGTGGGAATGCGCAGCTCCTAGTACGTGTCCAAATTCATGCATTACATTCCTTATATTAACGCTTGAAGCCTGATTTACCTCAGGATTGAGCCATATTTCGAAAGTAGGTCTAACAGTGAGTGAGCCCTCGGCGATTATTCCCCCATACGACGGAGTAATATAATGACTTGTTTGCGTCCATGCTGCTGATCCTGGACTACCTCCAAAGTTTATACCAAAGTTGTTACTGCATGGGGTGTGCAACCCGTCCGCCCTGTACGACCAGGGGGGAATTATTAGATTAAGAACAGGCAAAGTTGGAAAAGGATTATTAAATTTATGGCCTGTTGCGCCTGCCCCTATTGACTCGTCTTGTAGTTGATGTATCCCCGCTATTTTATCTTTCTGCTTCCAGATTTCCCAATTATAAAATAACATAGCTCCCGCATCTCCACAGTCTAAATACTCTGAAGAAGCAGTAACATTAGATTCTGATAAATCTAAACTGTATCTACTTTGTTCACTAATATTTTGAAAAAGATCACTTCCCCCTGCAGCTTGCAGATCTCGCATCCTTTTATCACTATTTAATAAATTTCCATATACAGGATAAACAAAATCCGAGGGGATTTTATTAACAAGTTTAAATCTATACGGAAGCATTATCCCATGATAAGGATCATCTAAATAGGCAGCTTCGTCTAATGAATCATTAAGAGAGTCTATAGCCCCTTGTATTGTGGCTCTCCCCTTAGAGATTCCAGTGTCATTATATAGATGCGTCTCTGGTGCGCAACTTGATGTTACCGCAGTATCTAAAAATACATGTGCTACTACAGGTATATAAATAAAAGACTCTTCTGTAAAAGGGCCATAATAAGGAGCCTCTCCTTCTAAACTTATAGGACCTTGATCTAATATTGAAGTTGCTGTTTCTTCTTCCACTACACTATAAGCTAAGGCTTCACTTGCTGCTATGGGTGTTTCTGAGCATCCTGCTACTATATCTAAAGTGTTCTGATAACCTGAGCCAATAGTTGTTTCATCTACATTTAAAAGAGATGATAAACAACCCCATTTAAACTGACCTAAATCCTCCAAGGCTGCAATAAGACATACCGAAGTATCATCTGAGGTATAAAGATTCAAGCCCAGATAGAATATCATACCTCCCTCATATAAGTCTCCTACTGACAGCCCTGTAGGATAAGAAATAGCTGTACGAATAGGACGAACATAAGGGCTACCATTAGCCTTATAGTAGTTGCCCGTGTAACCAGTATCGAATTTGACGATCGTCCCGAAATACGCAGGGTTCTTATCTGACTCTGTAGAACTCCAATATCTTTCAGTGTGTTGGAAACCTCCTATGTTGCTATCTGGGTCTCCATTTCCTCCTATCGTGGAGAACATTTCGTGTAGTTCACTTCTTGAGGGTAAGTACCAATCGTTATACTCCATAATTAGCAGTTATTAGAACAAATAGAGTTAATTTTATTTTTTATAAGATAGAAAGTAGTGACAGTATTTAATAAGTTATTATCTGATAAAACAGTTAAACTTCTACCTTGTATTTGAGAAGATGTTTGCCCACACTGCGCTAACTCTTGATTAATAAGATATTGTAATAATAAATAAGTCTGTTGATTTATAGATGGCATGTGATCATAGATTTTAAGTTTTCTAAAAGACTTTTAGCTAATAATGCTTTATCTAAATCTGCATCATCACAATCCTCACATTCTACATCTATACTAGAAAATAATTTATTAACACACTTTTCTGTATTGCATGTACTACCATAAAAACATTCACCTACTACCTGCCAAGGAATAGCTCCGTTAGGAGGGGATGTTATATCTTGTGCTGAAATACTAACTTCATACACTGTATCTTCTATAGTAGTCCAAGACTCATCTAACTCGTCAGGGAGTGTTAGCCCAGAAGAAGTGATAGCATTAACTAATGCTAAATAAATTTCATCAGCTGTTATTAATACTTGAAATCCTTCCCATGAGTCTGCAGAGGTATAACTCTGTCCTGCTATTCCTGGAGCCATAGTAATTACTATAGGAGTATCATAATATTCATCGTTCATGAAATTAAATACTCTTATCTGAAGAAATAGGTTTGTAGCAGATATTAAATCAGAAAGATTCATACCTCCTCCCCATCCATCAGGATTAGAGGTTGCATTGTAAAATCCAGTGACATCTTCAATCATGATGCCCCCACATTCTTCAACGGTACTTATTTGTAATGCTAAGTTTAAAGCCATGTGTAGGTATTAAAAAAGGGCAGACAGATAAGCTGCCTGCCCTTTGATTATATAAAATTATAAGAGTATTAATCCCAAGCTGGAGTAACACCTCCAAACGCAGTAGTAATGTTTGAATTACCTGTCCCTTCAAGACTGGCTAATACAATACACATCTTACCTTTACCACTTCCTGCAACTGCATGTCCAGGATCATCTAAATCTACTTGTAGCTCTAAAGTATTATAGCTAGTAGCTAGTGTTCCATCTGCAAACAAAGTAATTAAGTCTGCATTGTTAGGAGTACCATTACGATAAGGAGCACCTGCAGCACCTTGAGCAAACCACTCTAAGTCAGCAATCGCTCTAGCAGTACCATCTCCTAGAACTGCTGGTGTATTAGCTAAAGCAGTAGTATCAGCCCATCCGTCTACAGTTACATCAAAAGTAACTTGATTACCCGCATCAGGAATTAAACCTAATTTCCAATCTTGCTCTAATCCCATAATACGAAGACCAACATTAGAGGCTGCATAAGCAGCAGCTGTAATAATCTCAACTGCTTCACTTTGTTGTAAAAGAGCTGTAGTACCTTGGTATGGTTGGTCTAATTCAATAGTAGTAGCATCAGGTTTAGAAACTACTTTGTATACAGCATCAGTTGTTGCAACTGGCACATCAGTAACATGCCCATCTTCTCCAATTCTTAAGTAGTCTCCTACAACAATTGTTGCAAGATCCGCACTAGCTAATACTGCAGTAATATAGTTACTACCATTAACAATTGCCATAGTAGTAATAGTAGCAGCAATTGCACTGTCAGCTGCATCACTAAATCGTTCTACTTTTACAGAAGCACGTTTTTTACCAGTTCTTTTACCTGAGAATTTTTCACTCTTAGACATAGTCTGAGCAAAGTAATCTGCAATTTCACCTTGAGTTGCACTAGCGTCAGATACATATTCAAAGAAATGTTGATCTGATTGCTGAGAGAACATCTCTACATTATTCTTAAAGTTTACACGAAGCGTGTAACGATTAGAATTAACTGCATCTATCGATCCAGTTGAACCATTACTACCTAAAAAAGCATATTGCTCAGTTCTATCTACATCATGTTGTTGAGAAGTCTTTTTAGTAATATTAGCATATTTAAATAAAGGAGTGAAGCGAACGTTACCCGCTGCATCTTTTTGTCCAATTTTAATATATGTGTGATCTGAAGCAATATCAGCATCCGAAACAATTGCATTGTTTTCGTCTACTACAAATATATCTCCCGAACCCGCTGCCGCAATAGACGTATCTTCCGCCACGCTTGATGTTACAAATACATGTAACGAATTATCTGTTTTAAACATTTGTTTTCTATTTTAAAAATTAATTAATCTAACTATTATTTATTACTAGAAAATGAATTTTAGAAGCAGTTGCGGAAGTAGCTCCCGTTGCCGCTGCATTCATTAAACTAATTTTAAAACTACCAGCTGCAACAGTATGTATTGCAGCACTTAGCTGTGCATTATCAGTTGTGTTTTGATCTTGCACTGTTATAATTATAGTAGAATCTGCTTGTACTGCAGAGTTAGTAACTGTAAACTCTGCATTTGTAGCTGCGGCTAATGCCACTGCTGCAAGCTGTATTACACCTGCAGTACTATTTATAGTTACTGCTGTAGTGTGATTAGTATCTTGAGTTACTGTAGCTCCAGTTTGTACAAGGCCGTTAGTCGCTCCTGAGATAGTTAAATCTCCAGAAACCGTTACAGCACTAGTAATAGATTGAGCATTCGCATCAGATGAACTGATGTAGTCTCCCGCAAGATCATTAAAATCCTGTGCTCGAACGGGAGTATTACCAACTAGCCCTGCCGTATTCTGACGAGGCGCTACATTGGCATTCGTTATTTTTGCTGTTCTTGCCATTTTATTTATTCTATTTCGTTAAGTTCTATTTTACTTGATTGGTATCGTGGTTGCTCTACATTTTCTAAAGCATCTACGACAGCCATCCTTACAATCTCTTTATGCGTATGAGCAGCTAAATCACAATTTACAGCAATAGCTGAAACATTATCAACTACTGCTGGATCTGTGATATATCTTAAATTATATCCTGCCAATGCTACATCTGGATGATGAAGCAATTCAAATTGATTAGTATTAAAATCTACTCTGTACACAGTGTTTAAATCTGGTTTATTAAAAGGATCATCTATAATTTTATTATAGCGATCGTACGTTAAAGGTGTCACACTGACTACTCTACCTCCTCCTACAGTAACTGACTCTTGTATAGCATGTCTATAACCGCTAGGTAAGGTTACTAAGTTTCCATTTGGTAGAGTTCCAGTCGTGAAAAAAGTAATATTATCATTTTCGATTAAATTACGTAAATCATCTCTACGTTTCTGATCTTCATCAAACCCCGTACGACGAGGGTTGTTGCCGTACATCCTTTTAGACACAAACTTTTCAATAGCGATATTTAGAAATGCATCGATTTCAGATACCATGAAGTTGGGATTCCCTAAGGAATCTCCTTTATCCATTAGTAACTTAAACTCTGTATGCATTTCACCTATCGTCATATTACTTGCCTATTGCCATTTTACCTTTTAAATCTAAATACACTTCCTGATTGCTAGGATTTTGTAAGTATTCAATCGTTTGCTCAAGTGCGTATCCTACAACATCTCCACCAGGAAGTTGATATTTAGTACCATTCTTTACAAGAACTCTTGATGATATACAATCATCAATAAATGCTCTCATAGCAAATGTTGGGTCTTCTACAGTATTAAGGAAGTTCTGTGGATCCTCTGTTACGATTTTATCCAGTTGTGATTCAACGAAATCTACAGACGAATCGTCTCCAGCTCGTTTACCCAAAACTTTAAGAACATCTTTCATTTCTGTAGTACTCATTGCACTAAATACTTTGTAAGCTTTACGCTTAAGTTTAGATTTCTTATTTACTACTTTAGCTTCTTGCTCTTCTGAAGTCATTACATACTCTGCAAATGGGGAATCAAATCTTTCCATTTCTGAGTTTGCAACTCTTTGATGAGCTTTTAAAACTAAGTATTTTAATTCATCTTCTGGGAAGGCAAGATCAAGAATTTGTCCCTCTTTAGGAACATCTACTCTAAACATTGTCCAATAATCTTTATTATATCGGGATAATGTTCCAGTAGACATATTCATCTTTTTTTCAAGACGACGCTCATCTTCCTCAGTTAATCCAGTTTGTAGTACTCCTGTACCTCTAGTAGCCTGAACAGTTAAACGTTCAAAGCATTTAGAATAGCGGATGGCCCCGTCGTGATCTTCGGGTAGCCATCCATTCTTCTTAATAGGTTTTAAAGTAACCTTATCTGGTGTATTATTAACAACACTTTCTTTCTTCACTGCAGTTGTAGTTTCTGCTTTTATAGCCTTTGCCATCTTCTTCTTTCGTGTTTATATTAATTTATATACTATTTATCAGACAGTTGATGAGTAAATCAATTCTGCACAAGACATTGGGTTTGCAATAAGCACACCTTGTTGAGCTTGAGCGAATAATTGATAACCATCTACTGCAGACGCAGAACCTTTACTGAAGTTTGTGTTTGGACCCAACGGTGAAGTTGAACCAGCAACGTGCCACATTAATTCTTTACGTCCTTTAGGATATACTCTTTTGATGTTCTTCTCTCCACCTGACGTACCCATGTTAAGGATAGTGTAACGGTAAGATTCAGTGTATCCACCTTTTGGGTGAGCAACACGGTTACGAACTTCATTATCATACATTGGTAAGTGTACCAAAGTAAACTTGATCCCTTGTGGGCCCATGAATTCTCTGTACTGACCTTTGAATCCTAAGTTTTGTCCTTCACCAGAAATTCTTTTAGAATCTAATGGTTGGAAACGAGCTGCGTGATTTTCAAGCGCTCTGTGGAATTGAACCATACCTCTTTCACCTGTAAACGCTACGAAGTGACGTTGATCTTCTGGAAGAATGTTAATTGAAAGATTCAATAAT
>TARA_R110002110_G_scaffold104820_1_pt1 | contig 67989 bp, 53 predicted proteins | sample TARA_R110002110 | Tara Oceans TARA_R110002110 (sample SAMEA4397330) | marine metagenome | biome: Polar Biome; feature: [SRF] surface water layer (ENVO:00010504); material: water (ENVO:00002006), including particulate matter (ENVO:01000060) such as... | depth 5 m | reverse complement strand
GACTAACTCAAGTTGTAGAGACCACGAAAGAGTCTATATATAGAAAGCTAGTCGTTTCAAGACCAATACAGCCAATGGGTAAAGACATTGGATACCTTCCAGGGTCTATGGAAGAAAAGATGGCTCCATGGCTAGCTCCAATACAAGACAATCTGCAGTACTTGATGGGAAACGATAAAGAAACATTAAGCATGTATACAATGCAAGGGACAATTGAGATTGAAGCGCTAACCTATATTAGAGGAAGATCTATCGCCAATGCATTTATAATTATTGACGAAGCCCAGAACTTGACAGCGCATGAATTGAAGACTATAATTACAAGAGTTGGCGAGGGAACAAAAATTATTTTAACTGGCGACATAGATCAGATCGATAATGTATACGTGGATGAGACATCTAATGGCTTGGCCTACGCAGTCGAGAAGTTCAAAACACACGACATATCAGGTCACGTAACCCTCGTCAAAGGCGAGAGATCAAAAGTTGCAACTATAGCAGCAAAAATACTTTAAAAAACTTGACTTTTTGATAATATACTATACAATAGATAAAGGAGTTGTATTATGGATGAAGCTAAAAGCAGAGAAGAGATAGAGAATGAGAACCCAGACCTGCAAAAAACAGTAGAAAAAGACACTCCATTGAAGGAGTGGGTCGTTGACTATGTTGGTAATAAACTTGGCCCGGAAGAAGATGAGGTCACATTGGAAATGATAATTCAGGTCTTTGCAGAGGACTTCCCAGAATTTCTTATGCCGATTGCTGAAGAAAATTTCATTAGAGGATACCAACAAGCACTAAACGATGTGGAGGAAGGAGAGAAGCTGATGAGAGAACATTTTAGCGAGAATAAGAATGCTTAGACACATCAAAGAGAATGTGAGAAAGGCTCAAAATAATAATAGAGAGCAGCACATATATGGAAATAAATTGGTATATCTTAAAGATCAGCTTCCATATGGTTTTGATTTAAATTATGTCTTGAGAACGGTTGAAGATCTGGTGCCCTCACATATGGTTCATAACATTGATTCTATCTACGTGGGTAATTTTGATAATTTTAACTATAATGGAAGAAATTATAATGCTGCTTATGAAAATGGGGCTTTATATATTTCCAATGATCAAGATGACGAAAATGATATGGTCGACGATATCATTCATGAGATTGCCCACGCTGTCGAGGAACAACATGGAAAACGAATTTATGGGGACAGCTCAATTCAAAACGAGTTTTTAGGCAAACGAGAAAGATTGTATCATCTTTTAGATCAAGAAGGGTTCAATGTATCTTACAACGATACTATGGATACGGAATATAATGAAAAGTTTGATCAGTTTTTATATAAAACAGTTGGATATCCCACTTTGACTTCTCTGACAATGGGCTTGTTCTATTCTCCATACGCAGCAACCTCCACAAGAGAATATTTTGCCAATGGTTTTGAAAACTATTTTTTACGAGACAGAAACTATTTAAAGAAAGTAAGTCCTATGTTATATAATAACATTGCAGCACTTGTAGAAGAAAGAGGATCACAATCATGAGTTTGGATATAAAGGTTACATTTAATAAAGATAAAACGGAAGCAACGATTGAATATAATTTACAATATATAGATAAAGTACTCCCTATTGCACAAAGACAAAAAGTTACAAAAGAAGATATTCTAAAAGAATTTTTAAAACAGTATCCAAACTTGACCATTTCATCGGCAACTGGACCTTCAAGCATACACAATAGTCATGGCCCAAAACGCACTGACGGCATCTGGACGGTAGCGTTACTAGCAGAATCAAGAAACGCAAAGCCCATAGTCAAGAAAACAACAAAATCTAAGACCAGTGGGGCCCCAAAGACTAAAACAAAGCAAGGTGCTTAATGCCCCACATATCTTTTTCAGAGCTTAAAATATGGAATGAATGCGCTTGGAAACACAAACTTGTTTATCTAGAAAAGATCAAAGCTTTTCAAGGAAATGAGTACACCGCCTTTGGAACTGCCCTTCATAGTGTTTGTGAAAGTCTTGTAGAGGGAAAATTTGCGAAAAAAGAAACAAACAGAAGTGAATTCGAGGCGCATTTTGATGTACATGTGCCTCGAAGCGAAACGTATTTCCAAGAACAGTTTCTTAAAGAACTAAAAGAACTTCCTAAAGATCACGTTTTAAATAAAAAGCTTGTAGTGGAAATGCGTACTCAGGGAAAAGAGCTGTGTCAATACATTCTCCCCGCACTTAAAGAATACTTTGGTACGTACGAATTGTTCTCTGTTGAGGAGCGATTATTTGAGCCATATACAGACTTTAAAGAAACTGAGTATAATTTTAAAGGTTTTATAGATTTAACGGTCAAAACACCCGATGGCACGTATCACGTCATAGATTGGAAAACTTGCTCTTGGGGATGGGATTCTCGTAGAAAGACTGAAAGAATGACCACCTATCAGTTGACATTGTACAAACATTTCTTTGCGAAGAAACATGGAATCGACCCTGCAGATGTCCAAACACACTTTGCTCTTTTAAAGAGAACAGCAAAAAATAATAATGTAGAATTGTTTAAAGTTACAAGTGGCAATAAAAAAACTGAGAATGCCCTTAAATTATTAAACAAAGCACTCTATAATCTACACAACAAAAAACATGTAAAAAATCGTCTTGCTTGTCACGGCAAGTTTGGAACGTGCGAATTCTATAAAACAGAACATTGCAAATAAGAGGTAAATATGGAAAATAAGAAGATTAAGATATTAACTATCAGTGATATGCCTTTTTCTCCTTCCGGTGTCGGTACTCAAACGAAGTACATGATTGAAGGGTTATTAAAGACCGGTAAATATCAAGTTCTGAGTCTAGGCGGTGCAGTAAAGCATCAAAAACATGATCCAATTAGAACAGAAGAATGGGGATCTGATTGGGTTATTCTACCCATCGATGGGTACGGAAATCAAGAAATGATTCGCTCTATACTCAGGCAAGAAAAGCCGGATATCCTCTGGTTCATGACAGATCCGCGCTTCTGGGGGTGGTTGTGGGAAATTGAGAATGAAATCAGACCTTTAGTCCCGATGGTTTATTACCATGTTTGGGATAATTACCCTTATCCGGAATATAATAAGCCACTTTATGAATCAAACGATTTAATTGCCTCTATTTCAAAAGTAACTCATGACATAGTTAATACAGTTGCGCCATCTGTTAAAAATGTATACTTACCACATGCCATAAGCTCAGACATATTTGAAAAGAAACCAGAAGCTGAAGTGCTACATTTTGCAGAAAACAGTTTCGGTGAAAAGTGGGATCCCGATAAATTTGTGTTTTTCTGGAACAATAGAAACGCCAGAAGAAAGCAGAGTGGTTCTTTGATTTTTTGGTTTAAAACTTTCTTAGACCGCGTAGGTCATGACAAAGCGTGTCTCGTAATGCATACGGATGTTAAAGACCAACACGGCCAGAATTTAGAGGCAATCATTAAAAATTTAGGATTAATAAATGGAGAAGTGCAGTTTTCCACCCAAAAGGTTGATCCGAATATACTATCAATGCTGTATAATATGGCCGACTGTACAATAAACGTTTCCGACGCAGAGGGGTTTGGATTGGGAACATTAGAATCTCTTTCTTGTGAGACTCCAATTATTGCCACAATGACCGGCGGTCTGCAGGAACAAGTAACTGACGGTAGCGAATGGTTTGGTGTCGGACTGGAACCGACGTCAAAGGCGATTATCGGGTCTCAACAAATTCCTTATATTTACGAGGACCGTCTTTCAGAGGAGGTGGTTGTTGATGCAATGTCACAAATGTATCACATGTCAAAGGAAGAAAGAGCTGAAATGGGAAGAAAAGGACGCCAGCATGTAATGAAAAATTATAACTTTGAGAACTTTGGCAAGCAATGGGATGAAGCGTTAACTATGATTCATGAAGAGTGCGGCTCCTGGGATACAAGAAGAGGGTATCAGCGGTACCACTTGAAGGAGATAAAATGAGAAAGAAAGTTATTGTAAGAGGCCCAGCCCTTACACGTTCGGGCTATGGCGAACATACAAGATTTGTGCTGCGCGCCCTAAGAAAATATGAAGACCTTTTTGATATTTATTTAATTCCTGTCAACTGGGGACAAACTAATTGGATCTATGAAGACAACGAAGAAAGAAGGTGGATGGATGATATAATTAGAAAAACAGCATCCTCACAACAAGAAAAAAATACACAATATGATATTAGTTTACAAGTGACAATTCCGAATGAATGGCAAACAATGGCGCCCGTCAACATCGGTATCACCGCCGGCGTCGAAACCACAAAGGTTGCTCCTATTTGGCTAGAAAAGTCAAATATGATGGATAAGGTGATCACTATTTCTGAATTTGCAAAAAGTGGCTTTATTAATACTTTTTACGACGGGATAGACAAGCGCACCAATCAGCAGGTGAGACTTCATTGTAGTTCCCCAATAGATGTTGTCCATTATCCGATTAAACATCACGAGAAAACACGAATTAATTTAAAATTAGACACTGATTTTAACTTTCTTACAATTGCACAAATGGGCCCTCGAAAGAATATAGAAAACACAATTAAATGGTTTGTAGAGGAATTTATCGATCAGGAAGTTGGCTTGGTTATTAAAGGGTTCAAAACAGGTGGCTCGATTATAGATCGAACATATATTGAACAAAACATGCAGAATATTTTAGAGAGCTATGAAAATCGTAAATGCAAAGTATATCTTCTCCATGGAGATATGACAGAAGAAGAAATGCACTCTCTTTATAAACACCCTAAAATAAAAGCTTTAATTTCCTTAACACACGGGGAGGGGTTTGGATTACCACTGTTTGAAGCTGCATATTCAGGACTGCCAGTACTGGCTCCGGATTGGAGCGGCCACACAGATTTTCTTTATACTGCCGAAAAGAATGAGAAAGGAAAGACTAAAAGAAAACCCCATTTTGCTAGAGTTGACTACGACATCTCAGCTGTACAACCCACTGCTGTCTGGGATGGGGTAATACAAGCCGATTCGCAATGGTGTTACCCGCAGCAAGGATCTTATAAAATGAAGCTCCGAGAAATTTATAAGGATTATGGTAGGTTTAAAAAGCAGGCCAAAGCTCTTCAAAAGTGGATATTAGAGAACTTTAAGGAAGAGGACCAGTTGCGCAAGATGGTCGAGTCTATAACAGGAAATGCGGTTAAAGAAATTGCAGTTGAAGAACTTCCTAAAATCTCTTTAATAACTTCTTTATATGATGCCGATGAGCACATAGAGCAGTTGATGGACGACGTTACACGCCAGACCATTTTTGAGGAAAAGTGCGAATGGATTATAATCAATGCCAATTCACCGGGCAACGAAGAAAAGGTTATACAAAAATATTTAAAGAAATATCCAAATAATATTGTATACAAGAAGCTTGATGAAGATCCGGGAATATATGCTGTTTGGAACAAAGCAATTGAATTAGCAACCGGCGAATATGTAACTAATATAAATTGTGATGATCGACGAACACCGGACGCCTTAGAAAAACAAGCAAAAGCATTGGCACTAAATTCAGATGTTGATTTGGTGTATAACGATAGCTATGTTGTTAATGAACCAAACATACAAATAGAGAATATCCCCGATCTTTCAAAAGCTCAAAGATACGCTTTTTCGCAGTTCTCCATAGAGGGAATGCTACAAGGTAACTTGCCTCATAATAATCCAATGTGGAAAAAGAAGCTGCATGATGATTTTGGATACTTTGAAGAAAAATATAATTCTGCAGCCGACTGGGATATGTGGTTAAAGTGTGCTTTGGGTGGCTCAAAGTTTATGAAATTAAATGAAATATTGGGAATCTATTATTATAACCCGAAGGGAATATCAACAAATCCAGAAAATAACGATTGGAAAAGAAAGGAAGAGCTGGAAATATACAAAAAATATCAAAAGGTTTACATGCAATTGCAAGCTAAGGAAGCTAGCTTATAAATGATAATCTAAATGAGAAATTTTTGTACTGTAGCTGATAACGATTTTTTTAACAAAGTTAGTGCATTAAATTATTCTCTAAGCACCAATTCTTGTGACAGTCAGGATTATAGTTTGCACCTTCTTTGTCTCGATGATGAAATATACGAAAAATGTAATAACCAAGAAAATATAACATGCCATAAGTTGTCTGATTTAGTTAGAAGCGATTTGTTGTTGTCAAAAAGCAAAAACAACGCACCATCACGAGAAGCGTTAATCAATTCTAACGGAGATATAGACAAAGCAAAATATATTCAATTTATTTGGTCACTTTCCGCTTACTTTTCTTGGTGGTGCTTAGAAAATTTAGAAATTGAAGATATTTTGTATATCGATTCGGATATATATTTTTTTTCCAATTATGAAAAATTGTATGATCATTTGGAAGATTGTAGCATCGGCATAGTAGAGCACAGATGTCCATATAATCCAGACAATGGAAAGTATAATGTTGGCATTGTTTATTTCAAAAACGATTTAGATGGCTACAAATGTTGTACATGGTGGAAAAATTGTTTATTGCTGACTAATCATAAGTTCTATATAACGCATGGAAAATGCGCCGATCAAAAATATTTGGAGCTATTTCCTGAACTTTATGAAAATGTAAAAGTCCTAGACCCTTTTATTGGACATTTGGCGCCGTGGAATTTCTTTTATCATCAGTACAAAGAAGACAAGATTATTTGGAATGGTCACGAACAAGATTTGCTTTATTGCCACTTCTCGAGTTTTAAGTCTGATTTCGACAACGACACTTACGTTCTGGGCGACCGCCATGGAATAGTCAATCCTCCAAATAATTTTATTAAAAAAATATCTGATTTATATTATGATACCCTTAAGAGATTTAAAAATGCTTAAAATTGCTTTTGGAATGATTGTTTTTGAAGGGGATTATGTCCTCAGTGAATGCCTACAACAGATATACCCGTACGCTCACCAGATTGTTATAGCCGAGGGCCCTGTCAAATTTTGGCAAGACAAGGGCAAAACTGCATCTACGGACAGGACAAATGAGATACTTGACAACTTTCCAGATCCAGAAAACAAGATTCAAATAGTACATGGCCAGTTTTCAGAAAAAGATGAACAGTGCAATGCCTACATGAATCTGCTTAAGGATGATGTTGATTACCTTTGGATGGTCGACAGCGATGAGATATACAAAAGCAAGGATATAGAAAGGACAATAGAGTTTTTAGAAAGGGAATCGCCAACAAGCGTTGGAGTTAAGAGTTGCACTTTCTACGGAGGGTTTGATCATTTTTTAACTGGATTCGAGCAGCTGACAGATAATTTCTTAAGAATCTTTAAGTTCGAACCAAACTGTGAATGGCTAACACATCGACCGCCCACAATAAAGTACAATTCAGATATTCAAAAAAAGCACGTAAACAGCGATGAATTTTTTGAGAAGACCGGCGTCATGATATATCATTATTCTTATGTTTTTGATAGACAGGTAGAAAGTAAGGCAGAGTATTATGAAGCTAAAGTTAGTAGGTTCAAGTGTATTGAAAACTATTATAATGTAGTTTATAAACCATGGGTATCTGGAAATTCAATTATTAGAATGATGATAGAAGATAGATTCCATGGAGTTCACGAGTGGAAACCAGAGTATAGGGGCCCCTGTCGAACACAAAGGTTTTTGGGTGAGCATCCAAAAGCCATAGCTGATAATTTTGAGGTTTAAATGAATAATTGGGTAACAGATAAAGATATTGCAGCTGAGATGCTCCGCGCAGCAAGAGGAGAAATCCCCGGGTTCAAATCGCTAGAACTAACTGAACATTTTAAATCATTGAGTGCCGCCTTTCTTCGGGCTGCCGACGTTAACTCTATATTGGATTTGGGCTGTGGCGCCGCTGAGTTTGGAAGATTATATGGATTTTTTGACTATACGGGCGCAGATCTCCCTCATATGATTGAGAACGTCGCCAAGAAGAAAAACCCAAATTTAAATTTTGTAACACTCGATGCATATAATTCGGATTTCAAATTTATATCTGAATATGATCTTGTATTGGTTAATGCTTTTATATCCGAAGTCTCAAAAGCAGATGAAATATTTGAAAAAATTCTTGATAATTCTAAAAATTATATTTTGATTCATCGACAAAAAATTCAACGTTTTAATGATTGTAATGTAAAATATATGGAATATATCGGATATCTGAATAAAACATATACATGTTCTGTGTTTTCTGCAGATTATTTTAGTGACATTCTTGAAGAAAAAGGCTATAACGTAGCGGCCAAAATTCCAAGTGAAACTCCCGGAGAACATACTATTCTTATTAAAAGGAAGAAATCTTGAAAGGAATGCCAATAATATTTTTCAATTTTGGAAATCCCGACTTTTTGGACGTTGCTTTGAAACAAGCAAAGTATACAAATCCAAATTCAGATATTTATTTGATTGGCGACGATGGTAATCGGAAAGACTATGTAAAGCATATACATTATAGCGAATTAATGGATATTGAAGCGATAGAGTTTTCTAATAATTATATTAATTTAAGCACCAACAACGAAGTATATGAAAAAATATGTTTCCTCCGATGGTTCTTAATCAGGAACTTGGTGAAAAGAGAAAATATAGATCGTTTCTTTTGTACAGACTCAGATGTTTTGTTGTTTTGCGATATAACCGAACAGGCAGAAAACTTTAAAAATTATCGATATACACTAACACACAATGTCTCCGCCGGAATATCTTATATTAATGACGTTGAATGTTTAGACCAATATTGCGAGTTTGTCAATGGAGTCTATAATAAACAAAAACATGGAGGAGCGCTTTTAATTAGAGATAATGTATCATCTAAGTTCAAATACTATTATGATAAATTTGCAGGCGTGTTTGAAATAAGAAAACAGAATTTTTTACCGGGAGGCGTCTGTGACATGACATTTTGGGCAGAACTTAGATTGATGGATAATCCAGGTCTGGTAGGGGAAACATCAGCAATCATTGATGGCTCAACATTCGATCACAACATTAACGCGCGCGACAGCTATGAATGGAAAGATGGATTAAAAGCTTTTCAATGGAAGGAGGGCGTACCATATTGTAGAAATCTATGGCTCCAACAAGATATTAAATTCAACTGCATCCATTTCCAGGGATCCCACCGCAAGGGACTTCTTAAAGAATATGCAACATATGGCTGATCACAAAACAATAGAATGTGTCATACCAAATCTATTATTGCATCATAACGTAGCGATTATTGGCTCGAGCGCACGCCTTTTACAGGATCCGGTGGGAGAACAGATTGATCAGTATAATGAGGTTGTGCGTTTCAATCGTGCGCCAACCGATGGCTATGAAGAGTATGTCGGCGCGAAAACCACTCTAAGAGTAACTAATAATCATGTTTTTAACAATAACAAATTAGATGAAAAAGAGTGGTCAGATCAGCCTCAATATTTTATTAAAAATCTTAAAAATACTAATATATTGTATTTTGCAAGAGATCTCGCCCCATGGTGGGATCGAAAAAAGAACGCTGACCCCAGCTGCCGCCTGCATATTGTGAACTATGAAAGGCTAGACGCCATCAGAAGGGGCCTTTATCTGCCTTTTAAAGGAGATTTTTCAGTCGGAGCCGGCTTTGTTTTTCTGTGTTTGGCATCTGGGATAAAGCCGCATTTATTTGGTTTTGACCTCGAGGCAGGGTGCAGTAGATCTCATTACTGGGAAACTCGACCGAAGGCTGGCCCTGTACATTCTGTTTCTTCAGAAAAAAAATGGTTACAATTATTAGCAAGACATGGTAAAATAATATATCATTAGTTGAGGGAAAGATGATTATTTATGTTGACATCGATGAAACGATATGTAATACTATAGGTGACAAGCACACTGCAAGAGATTATTCTTTAGCAGAACCGATATCTGATAATATTGAAAAAATAAATATGTTGTACAAAGAGGGACATACTATAATTTATTGGACTGCAAGAGGTACGGGTTCCGGAATAGATTGGTCAGATGTTACAAGAAAACAGTTTGAGAAGTGGAATGTAAAGTTTCACGATGTTAGATTTGGCAAGCCAGCCTATGATTTGTTCATTGACGATAAAGCCATAAACAGTTTAGATCTGGATAAAAATTTAGAGAAATTTATAAATATGAATAATGAACAAGGAAAAGATTAATGATAAACATACATTTTTATATGAAAATACATGAACTGAAACAGCAAATTCTTGCGGGAGCCACTTTCGATAGGGAAGAATTATATGAGAAATTTGAAAGCTTCCGTAGTGAAGAGCCACTGATCTATAATATTGAAACCACGAATGCATGTAATATGACATGCGTTTTTTGTCCAAGAACCACTTTAATGACAAGGGAAATTGAACATTTAAATGAAGAAGTTTGCGAGAAAATAATCGATCAAATAAAACCTTGGACCAAGGACGAATGGAAGACATGGGAAGATTTTGTAGCTAGAGAATATGGTATCCAAGACGACGAAATGAGCCAGAATCATTTCTTTCTATATATTATACCCAAGGTGATCGTCCTCCATGGATTTGGCGATCCGCTTTTAGACAAGAAGCTAGCTAATAGGGTGCGATCACTAACAAAGAAAGGAATAGACACTTATTTTAGCTGTAATCCCTCCAATATTAGCGTAAAGAAGAATATTGAAATGATGGAGGCCGGCCTAAGCTATTTAAAATATTCAATCGATAGCATTGATGATCTAACTCACAAAACCCTAAGAGGTAAATCATCTAATTATACGTTGGCTTTCAAAAAAATTATGGAGACCATTGAAGAAAAGGAAAAAAGAAATTTAAAGACACGAATTGTGATCACAATGATCGACTTACAGCGATCAACACAGCAAGAAGAATGGGAACAACTTCAAGAAGTTTTTAAGAGTCATAATGTTTATATATATCTTAAAAGCCAAGATCAAACTTGGTATGATGATATACAAGGAGAAAAAGATTTACACGCTGCAGCCGGCCTATCCGTTGATTGGTCGGAATTTTGCCATTTTCCATGGTCATCGTTTGCAGTGAAATCGAATGGTGAAATTGCAATGTGTACTGAGGATTATAATAACGAAATCATACTAGGGAACGCTGCAACTGAAAGCCTATATGATATTTGGAATGGGGAGAAATACAGCAATTTTAGAAGAACACATTTTAATAAAAAATCTGGTGATAAATGTAATATGTGTACAGACCATTGTGACAAGAGAATAATTGGCGATTTTTTGATTTAGTATGGTTCAAAAAGTAATAATAACCGGATCACAAGGCCTCATAGGAAGCGAAATATCTTGTTTTTTTGAAAGCTTGGACTATCACGTAGTGAGGTGTTCGCGAAGTCTGGGTCATGATTTGACCGACGAACGTTTTGTCAAAGAGTGGTTTAAAAACAATAAAGCGGATCACCTAATCAATCTGTTCGCTCTAAACGAACATATTAATAAAGAAGACGCGAAAGCCTCAAATCTTTTTAATATCTCACTTGACTCTCTCAACAATTATTTACAGACAAATATTACTAGTTTATTTTCAGTTTGTAGAGAATATGCTAGAAACAACAAGAAAGGAAATATTATAAATTTTTCATCAATTTATGGAATTGTTTCACCTGATCCACAAATATATCAAAATGGAAAAAATAAACATGTTGGTTATTCTGTGTCTAAATCCGGGGTATTACAATTGACAAAATATCTAGCTGCCCATTTAGCGCCAAACATAAGGGTCAACTGTGTTGTTCCCGGCGGTATCAAAAATAATCAAAATGAAGATTTTATCAAAAAATACTCATTTAAAAGTCCTTTAAATCGGATGATGAATGTAAAGGAACTCAATGGTTTAATTAAATATCTATGCTCAGATGATGCTTCGTACTGTACGGGATCTCAATTTATAATAGATGGGGGATATACAATATGGTAGAAAACAAACACATTAACATTATAGCTGAAATTGGGATCAATCATAACGGCTCTATTGAAATTGCAAAGAAGCTGATTGACGTCGCCACGGTCGCAGGTTGTGACTATGTTAAGTTTCAGAAAAGAGAACCAGAGGTTTGCGTACCAAAAGAACAGAGAAATAAGATTAGAGAAACTCCATGGGGCTCACTAAAATATATTGATTATAAAAAACGTCTTGAATTTGGTAGAGAAGAATACGATGAAATCGATCAGTATTGTAAGGAAAAACAAATTAGGTGGTTTGCATCGGTGTGGGACATACCATCAGTAGATTTTATGTCACAGTATGGCAATATTACAAAAATACCATCAGCGTTGATTACAAACTTAGATTTACTAAGATATGCGCGCCAGAAATTTGAATTTGTAATTATTTCCACTGGCATGAGCACAGAAGAAGAAATTGCTAAGGCAGTCGAAATAGGCAATCCTGACGTTATTATGCACACCAATTCTTCGTACCCTTCAAAATATGAAGAATTGAACCTTAATTATATCAAACATTTAAAAAAGAGATATCCGTATAAAGAGATTGGCTATAGCGGTCATGAATATGGGCTCACAACAACTTTTGTTTCTGCGGCATTAGGGGCTGAGTGGATTGAAAGACATGTAACTTTGGACAGGACGATGTGGGGAAGCGACCAGGCGTCCTCGGTAGATCCTGTTGGCACAATCAAATTAGTGAGAGGCATTAGATCTGTTGAAAAATCTTTGGGCCCCGAACAACAAGAAAAGAGAATTTTATACCCTTCAGAATTAATTAAAAGAAAAAGTTTAAGAGGTGAATAGTGAATTTTAATTATATTAAAGACAATTTAAAGGGCCCGGTGTTCCCTATTATTACACCATTCAAAGACACTGCGTCTCATGAGGTCGATTATGAAGCAGCCTGCGATTATGTCGATTTTTTATATGATAGTGGCGTACGCAACTTTTATGTCATGTCTTATAATAGTAGATTTAGTCTATTATCATGGGATGAGATGATGAAGCTTAATAAGGTAGTTACCAGGCGCATAAAAGACAAACCAGAGCAGTGTATATCTATTGTAGCGGATCCTCTCATGAATCCGACTAGTGTGAGTGTCGATTTTGCAAAACGTGCAGAAGATTTTGGAGCAGATCTCATTAGTTTAATATTTTTAGAAAGATTTTACAGCGATGATCAAGTTTTTAATCATTTTAATAAAGTGGCAGAGAATTCTAATATTGGTATTTTAATTCACGAACAGAAGCTAGCTTCTAAGACAGGTGGCCATTGCCTGTATCCATTAGATTTGTTAGATAGAATAGCTGATATAGATAATGTAATTGCAATTAAAGAAGATAGTAAGACCCCAATGTTTTCTGAACAGGTCATTGAAAAGCTTGGGGATAGACTCAATGTTATTATATCTGGCAGAGGGAAACGTCAGTTTGTACATTTTAGTAGAATGGGGTGTGATGCCTATCTCGTTGGAGTAGGAAGTTTTGCTCCAAAAGTTAGTCTTGATTTTTATAAAGCATGTCAAAGTGATGATGTTGAGACTGCCTGGGGCATTATAAACGAAATTGAAAGACCTTTTTTAGGGGCAGCAATGAAGTGCGGCTGGCACCCGGCCCTTAAATCTGCAATGCAAGAAGTCGGTATTATGAAAAGAGTCGAGCGCCCCCCGTTGGTGCAAATATCGGATAAAGATCACGCTGAGCTTTGCAAAGTATTGAAAAAAATACAAGAATCAAAATATTATAAGGCATAGCACATGACAAAAAATACAACTAAATTAGCAGTTGTCCCGGCTCGAGCTGGTTCAACCAGATTAAAAGATAAAAATATTTATCTTCTTGCTGGAAAACCTTTGATTAGGTGGTCTGTTGAAGCTATTGTTAAGTCTGAATGTTATGATAAAATTCTTATTTCTACGGATAGTGATGCTATATTTGATGCTGTAGCCGATCTTCCCGTCGAGAGACATAAACGGCCGGCCGAACATGCAACTGTAAGAGCTACTGCATTAAATGCTATGTTAAATCTTATGGAAAGATATGAAAAATATGATGTATTTTCTTATTTTCTCCCTACATGTCCATTTGTTTCTCCCGAGGACATAAGAAAAGGAGTGGATTTATTGTCCGATAAAATCGATTCTGTTGTGAGCATGACAGAATATACAGATACAGTTCAATTATCTTGCCTTGTGAAAGATAATTGGGTACTTCCAGTCTTCGATAATTTAGAATGCGGCTTAACAAATAGTAAATTTATAAAAAAATATTATAAGCCCTCGGGTGCCTTTTATATATCGTGGTGGGACCGCCTTAAAGAAAACAAAAACTTTTTTAAAGGAAATACAAAAGGTGTTATAATACCCAAAGAGAGATCTGTAGACATTAACGATGAATACGATATTTTACAGGCCGAGGCTATTCTCAATGGAGCATAAAAAATGATTAAAAAATGTCTGAGAGCGGATATTAAACATTTGAAGAAAAATAATTTTAGTTATTTTTTTCATCTTAAAAGAGCACTGGATATAAGTATGAGGTTGATATGCGGAGGCTTAGTTAATATAATTCACGCATTTTTGCCATTTCTTTTTACTGATGTGGCTTCTTGTGCGGTGCGCTCTACAATGAAAAAACATGATAATTTTCCGTCGGAGGGAGAATAATGAAAAAGCAATTTCTTGATTTAGGTCGACAGCCCATCGCGAATGGCTTTCTAAATAAAAATGATTTTGCAAATGAATATTTTTTCAACTTAAAGGTTGGATTTGATGATGAAACAAAATTGGTTTCATTGATGGACTTTGTAGAGCCAACTAAGATGTTTAATGATGAATACGTTTATTACTCCTCTCTTTCAAAAACAATGCGAGAACATTTTCTCTCTGCCGCAGAAACATTTAAGACAAAGCTGTTTCCCCAAAGTGTTTTAGAGATTGGTAGTAACGATGGAGTTTTTATTGAGAATTTCTCGCCCGACAATACTTGTGCCGTTGAGCCTTGCGGAAACTTTGCCGACATCACTAATAAAAAAGGTTATCATACTTATCCGCAATTTTGGAATTTAGAAACAGCCGAAGAAATCGTAGAAAGGCACGGGCCTCAAGATCTGATATTTTCAGCAAACTGCATGTGCCATATTCAAGATTTAAATGAGGCATTTACAGCTGTGAAGAAAACTTTGTCTTTTGATGGATGTTTTGTATTTGAAGACCCTTCTTTATTACAGATGATTACAAGAGGGTCATATGATCAAATTTACGACGAGCATGCTCATATCTTTTCTGTTTTGGCTTTAAAAAATCTGCTAAACAACGTAGGGCTTGAAATATTTAAGGTAGAAAAGCTTGATGTACATGGGGGGTCAAATAGAATTTACGCCAAACATATGGATACTATGAAGCTTAGAGGCATTAAGCCGGCCGCCAGTGTGCAAATGTCTTTGGATGCTGAAAGAGAATATGGTTTACATAAATATGAAACGTACGTAAAATTTGCGGATCGAGTTGAAAAATCAAAAAACGATTTGCTTTCTTTATTACAATCTTTGAAGGCAGAAAACAAAAAAATTGTAAGCTATGGCGCCACTTCAAAATCTACAACCGTGTTTAATTATTGTGGCATTGATAATACTTTAATTGACTATATTGTGGATACAACTGCCGATAAACAAAATAAGTTTTCTCCTGGTGTACACATTCCTGTCGTAGCTCCCACTGAGTTTGATAATACTGTAGACTGCGCCTTTTTGGGGGCTTGGAATTATAAAAAAGAGATTTTAAACAAGGAAAAGCGGTTTGTTGAAAGAGGGGGTGTTTTCATTACTCATGTACCAGCAGTAGGGACGTACTAAAGTGAGTTATGAATCTAAGCAGTTTATCCTCAAACCAGACCTTCCGATCACCACGACGCCCTTCGAAGTCGCTGACCCGGACGGCCCAAAACACGTGGGCAATGTTTTCGTTGGTCATTATAAAAACAAAGAAGAATGTGATTACGCGATAAAAAAGTTAAAAATGCTTTCTGAAATATTTTCAAATTTTAAATATGATCCCGATTGCCATTGGCGCGGAATTGCAAGCAACCCACCATTTGAATACGTAGTTCGTGACGAACCCCAAGAAAAAAATATTATTTCTAATATTTGTAAATATAGTGGCCTTATAGACAACTTTCTGTCATCTGCTTTTATTGATAAATTACCAAATGCATCCATTAATATGTTTCTTGGATTAGACTCCATATCATATGATGAAAAAAATGATTTAAAAATGAGGGTACTCTTCGAAGATATCTACGCGATTATGTTTCCTCTTGATATCTTTAAAAACATTTGTTCTTACCCCCCTGAGTGGACTCCGCAGCAATTTACAGAACACGCCGACAACTATTGTAAACACCGCCGCAACACAGTGATCAGTAGCGCCCAAACCCGATTTAAATGGCTAATTGAATTAGTAAATAATGAATATATTATGGAAAAAAAGAAGAAAGTTTCTATCATCGATTTCGGAGGTGAACTCGGATTGGCTTATTTGACATTAAAAATATATTTTAAAGATCAAATAGAAATTGATTATCATATCGTAGAAACAGAAGCAATATGTGAAAAGGGAAATCTTTTTTATGAATTAAGCGAAATTGAGAATATTAAACTCCACAAGAGTGCGCATGAAATTCCTTTGGAAGATATTGACATTGTAATTAGTTATGCATCCCTCGGCTACGCAGATGATTGGAAAAAAGAAATTGGAAATTTATTAAATTTTAAACCAAAACATATTATTATAACTCGCACGCATGCGAATGCTGGTCCGTCCTTTTTAACAAGACAAATTGTAGGAATGCAATATAGTTTACCATTTTGGTTTTGGAATGAAAACGAGTTTATGGAATGTTTTAAAAATTTGTATGATATTGTTGACCATGAGGAAGATGAACTATCATCAAAAAATTGGGGATTTATAGGGTACCCTCAAAATATCAAAACAGAAAATCTAAGACATATGAAAAGTTTTATTTTTGAAAGGAAAGAAAATGCAATTTCATGAAGATGACCGCGCCCAGCGCCTCTTTGATGTTTTTGATCAATTAGAAGGTCAAATTAACGTATCCTATGTAAATTCTATAGAACATGTCGTCGCGTGGCATAAGCACAACATTCAATCGGATTTTTGGGTTTGTGTGAAAGGATCCTTTAAAGTGGGGTTGGCCATACCAAAGGATGACGGTACTCACGAAGTAAAATGGGAATATTTATCTGATAAAAATATGAGAGTTTTAGAAATCACCCCAGGAATTTATCATGGTTATAAAGCCATCGAACCGGGATCTATATTGCTTTACTACTTGACCCATAAATACAATCCCGATGATGAAATCAGGGCCAAGGTTGGTGATTTTGGAGAAGATTGGAAGACTGAAAACAAGTAAGAGACAATGAGAATAAACCAAAAGCTACATACATCTTTAAAAATCAACTTTAAACAAATAAAATGTGAAACGGGTATGACTAAATGAATCCTCTCGATACTGTAGAATTTTTTAATTTGAGGTGCTTTCAAGATAAGAAAGGAAATCTTGTACCGGTTGAAGGCAATCAAGATATCCCTTTCCAAATTAAAAGATCATTTTATATTTATGATGTTCCATCCAATACTGTAAGGGGTTTTCATGCTCATAAAAAGACAGAACAAGTATTGATATGCATTAACGGCAAATGTAAAATCACTTGTAAAGATGAGAACGATAAGGTTGAATTTATTTTAGATGCACCATCAAAAGCAGTATACGTACCAAATGGTATATGGGGTGAGGAAGAGTATTTGACTGAGGGTGCCACTTTGTTGATTTATTGTAGTACAAAATTTAATAAATCAGATTACATTAGAGATTTTGATGAGTTTGTAAAATGGAGAAAGAAGGGTGTATAATATAAACAAGATCAAAGATTTCTGCAGGATTTAAAATTAAAAAATCTTAAAATGAAAAAATTACTAATATCAGGCGCCAACGGAAAGTTTGCTAAACAAGTCATAAAATATAATGATAAATATAACATAATTGCCCCACTACGCACTGAGATGGATATTGTTGATATCTCTCAGATTGAAAAATGTGTTTTAGAGTACAAACCAGACATTTTTTTACATTCCGCTGCGCTTACTAGGCCAATGGTGAAACATATTAATAATCCTGATGTTAGTATTAAAACTAATATAATTGGCACTTCAAATGTAGTGATGGTATGTATGAAATATAATATCAAATTAGTTTATCTTTCAACAGATTATGTCTACCCGGGCACCAAAGGCAACTATAAGGAAGAAGATCCAGTAAAGCCTTTTAATAGCTATGCCTGGTCAAAACTGGGTGGCGAATGCGCTGTACAATTATATGATAATTCATTAATCTTAAGAATGTCAATGAGCGAGAAGCCATTCCCTCATCCTAAAGCGCTTGTAGATGTTAAAAAAAGCATGATTTATAACGACGAGGCTGCAAAAATTGTTTTAAAGCTATTGGAGCATAATGGTATAATTAACGTCGGAGGCAAAGTAAGGTTTGTGTATGATTTCGTTAAAGAATCAATTAAAGATATTGAAAAGATATATCTAAAAGAAATAAAAGATGTTAAAGTTGCTTCTAATCCTTCAATGAATATCGATAAAATGAAAAGATTATTAGATGAAAGCAAATAATAACTATATTTTTACACCAGCATCATATAGACCAAGTATATTAGGGAAAAATATAGATGAGCTACTAACAATAGTTATACCGGTGAGGTTTAGGCAATGTACCCTGCCGCGCGCCCTGGCATATTATAAAGATTTCCCTGGCCGCATAATTGTAGCCGATGCCTCGCCAGAGCCTTATATGAAAAGAGATAAATGGGCCGCCACTTTCCCTCACGCAGAATATCACTTTTCTCCAAACACATCATGGATGGAGATAATGGTTGAAGTACTACAAACTGTTGATACAAAATATGTTGTTAAGCCATGCGATGATGATTTCATTTTTCTACCAGGACTGGCGCCAAGTTTAAAATTTTTAGAAGAAAATCCAGACTACGTAACAGCTTGTGGTCAAGAGGTGGCACTATATGAAGAGCACTATGGATATGAAACTTTAGAATATATTTTAGAATCTAAGCACTTGGATTCATATTCTGACCGTCCAAGCGAAAGAGTAAAATACATGTGGACTTATTTTCAGTGTAAAATACACAGCGTAGCAACGACAAAATCACAGCTTAAAATATACGAAACAATGGTAGAGAAGCCAGATTTGTTTGCAATTAAATTTTTTGATAAAGTTTGGGGATATATGATGGCTGCTATGGGCAACTTTAAAGTCTTGCCGATTGTATCTCATGTTCGAAGTCGAGAAGAGCTGACACTTCCTACATCAGCAGATGTATCAGATGATGTGGAAGCTGAAACCAAAAAACAACTTTATGATATGGCACGGAAAGAAACAAAACCAGATTTAAGCTTTACAGAGGATTTTTTAAATAGGGACTTGTCTCCGTTACTTGAAATGGTTGGTGAAAAAGAATCTTTTCTTCATAAATTACATCAAAATTTATGTAGTGAAGAAAAAAAATTAATTGAATATGATAGAATGCTAGAAAAATATGATCTTTTAGCTGAAAACAGTGTTGCCATCCAAGAAGATGACTACGGGCCCCAATTACATGTAAAAGGGGGGCTTATGATCAACGACTACCCCTTGATTCCAAGGTTGGGCGCCGGCGGCTCTTATGATTATATTACAAAATTTAGGCACGATAGACGTTATGATGGTATAAATAAACAAAAGCTATATCCAGTGTTTGAGCGAAAAAACTTACGTGAACTTACAAAAATAGTAGATATCGTCGCAAGATATCCTTTGGAACCGTGGGGTTAAGAATGAAAATTGATGATTTAACGTTGTTGGTGTTTGTTAGAGACAGGCACTATAATTTATCGCGGATAGGAAGATATTATAATGATTTGGATTGTAAGAAAATTGTTTTTGATACATCCAAAGTCAAGTACACCAATGTATCGATGCTTGAAAATGCAGGGTTTGAATACATCTACGAAGGCCCTACGCCTTATCCTGAAGTTTTCTACAAAGCCTCAAAGCTTGTTGAAACTGAATTTGTAGTTGATTCCCCAGATGATGACATCTCATTAAAATCTTCACTTAAACAATGTGTTGAGTTTTTAAGGGAAAACAAAGATTATAGTGCTTGTGATGGTGAATTCGTTTGGCTCGACCCGGCAAATAGGGCTTTGTTTACAAAACATCCTAATAAATTTTTTGGACAGTTAAAGAGACAATTCTATAGTACAAGCCCAATGGAAAGATTAAAATTCCTTTTCACCTGCACTATGAGCAAAAATTCTTCTGTCATCAGAACAGAGACTTTTAAATTAATATATAAGATATTTGATCAAAACCCACAATATCGCCCGATTTGTTTTAATGATCGTATTTTTGCATATATCACCGCAGTGGAAGGAAACATTAAAACGCTGCCTCTCGTGTATCAAGTCAGAAGTCACACGCCGGCCGATAGCCTTCAACAAAAAGCGTGTAATGATAAAGAATTAGCAGAAGAATTAAAACAAGATGTCCGAATGATTGATTATTTAGATGAATATCATTTAAAGCCGGTGGTGGATTTATTAATTGAGAAAGAAAAAGATATTAGCTTTGAAAGTGCTTTACAAACAAGCATAAAGTTACTTAAAGATCAGCTTGAATCATCCGGAGACGCTTGCTGTACAGACACTTCAGAATGGCCTGAACGAGATGGACGTCACAGAAAAGAATATGCGAATGATGTTTCTTATATTTGTCAATTGATGCTGGACGATTGTGTTAATAAATGAAGACCAAAGAACGAGAAATCAAATTAAATTTAGGATGCGCTTCTAGACTATTAGAAGACTATATCAACATTGATATGGATTCTATTGTAGAGATTAAAGACAGGTACCCTGAAATTAATATTTCAGAGTCTAGAAAATTCATACAATCGGATATATTGGCATTGCCATTTAACGACAACACAGTAGATGAGGTCCGTTGCGATTCTTTATTAGAGCATCTATCATTTTTAGAAGAACCAAGATTTTTTTATGAAGCTCAAAGAGTGCTTAAGCCTGGAGGTGTTTTAAATATTTCGGTACCGGACTTTGAAGAAGCTGTTAAAAAATGGCTTAATGCTAAGGACAATTGGAAGGAATTTTTTCGAGACGATGAAGAGGCTATTAAACAAGAACATTGGTTTGGACAGTATTCTTATTCCGCTGAAAGTCGGTGGGGCTATCTAATAGCCACTATATTCGGGCCCCAAAATGGAAAAGGGCAGTTTCATAAAAATGCTTATACAGAGTCAAAAATAAAAGCCATATATAGAAAAATTAATTTTAATGAACCTAAAATAGAAAGGTTTATATGGAAAGGATCCCGCGATGCCATGCTCAGAGTTACAGGGACGAAAAAATGAAAGAACCCAGGTCATATGGATGGAAAAATGTTATTTATCAGTCCCGGGAAGAACTTCCTTCTGATGTTAAAACTTTTGATAATCCCGAATGGGTAGAAAAGCAAAACAATAGAATACGAAATATGATAATTTCTGAAAGAGAGCTTTTAATTCAACGAAACAAAATTCTTATACAATATGTCAATTCAATTAAAAAAGAAAATGTAACAGTGCTTGATTATGGTGGCAGCTTGGGTACATCATACCTCCCTTTAAAAGATAATAATAGCGGTAAAAAGCTTAATTATCATGTTGTCGAAGTTCCCGGGATGGTAAAAACAGCTAATAAAGTTTTCGTTAGCGATTCTTGCATAAACTTCTCTTCTACAATACCAGAGGATTTGGATCAAGTTGATATCGTATACATAAGGACATCTTTGCAATATTCTGAAGATTGGCGAAAAACTCTACAATCACTTTTTAACATAGGGGCGACATATTTTATCTTGGCACACGTAAGTGCCGGTGACATACCAACTTATCTAACTTTACAATTATGGGGCTCTTATGAAATACCTTATTGGTTTATAAATAAAAACGAATTAAAGCAGGTTGCAAATCAAAACCAATATAATTGTGTCGATGATCACGTTTGTTATGATATGACAACTGACGCTGGTTGGGAAACATATAAGCATTTTCCTCACCGTTATAGACTTCAAGAATTATCCAATATTATCTTTAAAAAGGATTTTTAAGCAATGAAAATAACAAGAATAAATGAACCATATCCGGCTATTTCTATCGATGATTTTATACCTTCACAATCATTAGTTCGTGCAGCTGCGAATAGTTTTGAAATAGTTGATGAGTGCGATTGGGTTAAATACGGCGCCGATAATGGACAGATACAGTATTGCTCCAAAAACCGCCAATATACGCCACCAGCCGCACTTTCTGTGTTGGATTATATCGCTTGTAACTTTGATCCTGATAAAGCCTTTGAAGGTCTTACAAATAAAACTTTTCCTGATTTTTCTTATTATGGCGGTGGCATGATGATAACACCAAACTATAATGGAGAGGGTGGGCATTTAGGTATGCATGTCGACGCCGATATACATGGAATAAATCTTAATTGGAAGAGGGAATATAGTGCTATACTCTGTCTTTCAGAAGAATACGATTCATCTTTTGATTTATTGATTCACGATGGTAATAGTCACGCAAGGATTCCCTATAAATTTAATCGCCTGAACGTGTTTCAATGTTCAGAAAATTCGTGGCATGGAGTACCAGAGATTACAAAAGGATTTAATAGAAAGACTTTAGGAGTGATGTATTGGTCATTAATTTCAGAAGAGGAAAGAAAAAAAGCTCGGACTAAAGCAAAATTCAAATATGATTTGGAGTTTGAGTGAAAATAGCCATATGCGCAGCTAATTTTGTTGGAAAGAGACTTTCTTCGTTCGTTGCGGAGCAGGACCACCCCATAGAGTTTGCCATTACGTGCGAAAACGATTCATATGAAGAAGAGATTAATAATATTTTTTTAACCAATAATATCCAATGCCACAGGGCGGTTAATATTAATGATGATTATTTTTTAAATCTTTTGAAGGATAATAATATTGATTTAGTTTTTTTGCTCTGGTGGCCAAAAATTGTAAACAAGCGAACCATTCACGGCGCCAAATTAGGATTTGTTAATTTACACCCTAGTTTTTTGCCCTATAATCGAGGCAAACATCCGTATTATTGGTCAATAGTGGAGGGTACCCCCGCCGGCGTATCTATTCACTACATAACAGAGAATATTGACGATGGTGCGATTTTATGTCAAAAGAAAATAGAAACAGATATTACAACCACTGCTGATGTTCTTTATTCCGAATCTATAAAAGAAATAATTTCACTTTTTAAAAAAAACTATAACTCTATTATAAGCCAAACATTAAAACGACAAAAACAAAATAACAGTCAAAGCACTTTTCATTTGGCAAAAGAAATTAATTCACATTCAGAAATCGACTTGCAAAAAGAATACCGGGCTATAGATCTAATTAACGTAATCAGGGCCCGCAATTTTCCTGGCAATCCTTCGAGCTATTTTTATTTAAATGGAGAGAAGTATTATGTTAATATGGTAATATCAAAGGCAAAATAGCATTAATGGCAGATAATAAAATATACATGGCCGGCACGCTAGTCAGTCAATTAGAAGAAAAATATGTACTTGATGCACTTAAAAACGGGTGGTATGAAAATAAGTATTACTATTGCGAAACCCTACAAAAGGAGTTTGCCGAATACCATAATAGAAAATATGCACTAATGACTTCAAATTGCACTTCAGCATTACATTTAATTCTAGCAGCGCTGGGGATCGGGGAAGGCGATGAGGTGATAGTACCAGAATGTACATGGATAGCCAGCGCTTCTCCCATTACATATGTGGGCGCCACGCCTGTTTTTTGCGATATTCAAGAACACACTTGGTGCATTGACCCACTCTCAATAAAAGGAGCAATTACGGAAAAAACAAAGGCGGTGATTGCAGTAGATTTATTTGGTAATATGCCAGAGATGGAATTAATTCAAGAAATATGTGACGAAAACAATTTATTTTTAATAGAGGACGCTGCCGAGGCTCTTGGTTCTTGTTACAAGAATGTTCGAGCCGGTAAGTTTGGAGTGGCGTCCACATTTAGCTTTCATAATACCAAGACAATGAGTACCGGCGAGGGGGGCATGCTTCTATTAGACGACGAGAACATTTATAATAAATGCGTGAAATTTAGAGATCATGGCCGTGGTCCTGATACTAAAGCCTATTATAATGACATGGTTGGATTTAAATATATGCCGTTTAATTTACAAGCGGCCATGGGGCTAGCCCAATTTCATCGAGTAGAAGAGCTGGTGCAAATAAAAAGAAATCACCTAACATTTTACAAAGAACATCTATCAGATCTAGATTTACAGTTCAATCAAGAGACCCGGGACGTGGTGAATGGCGCCTGGATTACTGGGATGGTGCTTGGAAAATCATATGGCTTGTCAAAACATGAACTTATAGAAGAATTAAGAAAAGTTGGAATTCCATTGCGACCGTTTTTTTACCCTTTATCAAGCATCCCAGCTTTTGATCTTGCAGAACATTATAGGGACAAAAATCCGAAAAGTTATGATATATCACCACGTGGCGTGAATTTACCGGGCGCGCCCATTTTAACAGATTTTCAACTCAAACTAATTTGCGACAGTATTAGAGAAGTACTAAAATGAAAATACAACACAATGGAACAAACCATGGATAAAAATGTTACAATACTTTTAGTTTTAAAAGATCGCCCACACTATACTTTGCGGTTTTTAAAATATATGGATTTGTTAAAATCTCCATACAAAATTTTAATTGCTGATGGAGGTAGACATCCGACTATACCGCAAATATTACAAAATAAACAAAATTTCCCAAATTTAAATTATGAGTATGTTCGCTACCCATACGATCACAGTCTAGATGATTTCCATGAGAAAATGGCATCTGTGGTTCAAAAGATTGATACTCCTACTGTTATTGCGATGGATAACGATGATTTTATTCTTTCTGAAGGGATCGCAAAATGCCTTGTGGTGTTAAAAGAAAACAATAGTTACAGCTCTGCCAGAGGAGCAATACATCGTATCGATATAAGTCATGATATTTATGGTCATATGACATTAGGTAAGAATATGTATACAAAATATCCAAATTCTATCATTGAGCAGACAGCTGCCAATAGGGTTCGCGAACAAACTAAACGTTTTCATAGTAATTGGCATAATGTTACGCGCAGCAATCATTTTAAAACAGCTTGGAGGATGATTAATGTGGTAAAACCACAAAATATGCGGTTTACGGAACAACTGATATGTTACTTAAACGTTTTGTGGGGAGATGGATTTCGTTCTGATTTTTTCTGGTTGTTACATCAACAGGGCCAACGAATTGAAATAAATGGAGCCTCTTTAGATTCCCACTTTTTAGATCAGGAGGCTTGGATTAAATCTGATTTTTGGCTAGAAGAGTTTAATAAAATGACAGAAGCCGTCGCCGTTGCCATGTCCGATTTAGATGGCATTCCAATTGAAAAATCACTAGAGATTTTTGCAGAAACATATCCGTTGAAGCTGCCACATCTTAAGAGTTTATTAGAAGTAAGAATTAAAGAAGCGGTCGATCTAGGATATAATACAGAAAGAATTAAAAAATTATTTAAGATTGTCAAGGAGCATGATATTAAAAATATTGAACCAATTGCAGATATAAGTGACGGCATACCGGCGCGCCAAGAGATAGAGTTTCTGACAAACTATTTGATAAAAATTGCACGTATAAGCTGAACCGATTTTATGAAAAAGCCAATAAAACTCTTCCATATTGAAGATTACGTAATAGATACTAGAAATTTCAGCCATTCTTTGCATGACTCTATGGTTACACAATTTGAAGAGGAGTTTGCAAAATATGTAGGCGCTAAATATGCATGTTCAATAAACAGTGCCACTAGTGCTATATTTTTGATTTTTCTTGAGAAAAACGTAACAGTTGATGTTCCGAGTGTTATTCCGCCCGTAGTTTTGAACGCCATCATTAATGGTGGGAATAGAATAAATTTTGTTGATAATATTGATTGGGTTGGAGATTCTTACATTCTACATAATTTTGAATCTACGCCGGCGCAGGCCAAATCTTGTGTATGGAAAAATTATAAAGTAATCGATTCAGCCCAAAAGGTTGAAAAGGGACAATTTAAAAAAGAAGCGAATCCACAAGATTTAATGTTTTTTAGTTTCTATCCTACAAAGCCTGTGGGTGGATTAGATGGGGGAATGATAGTCTCTGACGATTATGATAAAATTTGTTATTTTAAAGAAGCGGTATTAAATGGAATGGGTTACGCTGCTAATAATTGGGAAAGAGAAATCAAATTTCCGGGTTGGAAGATGTATTTAAGCTCCTTTCAGGCCCATGTCGCATATCAGAATTTTAAGAAACTACCAGATAAGATGGCAAGATTAGCAGAAATAAGAGATTTTTACAATAAAAATTTGACTCTCAATAATACAAGCAGCCATCTTTACCGAATTACTGTAAAAGAAAATAAAAAAAGTTTGTTAAAAATGAAGGAAAAGGGTATTACTTGTGGAATACATTATGAAGCAATGCATTTAAATGGTATATACGCGGATCATTGGGATGTGCCAATAGCTTATAATTGCACTAAGTCTTCAAACGCGGCTGCCACTACACTAAGTATCCCTTTTCACGAGAAATTGAACAACGAGGAGTTGGATCATATCGTTACTAACATTAAAGGTGAAATGCTATGAGAGGAATGATTTTAGCTGGAGGGATGGGTACAAGGCTCCATCCGGTGACTAAGGTTGTAACAAAACAACTTTTGCCGGTATATGATAAGCCAATGATATATTATCCTCTTTCCACTTTAATGCTAGCTGGTATTAAAGATATACTGATTATTTGTAAGCCTGAAGATGAGTTGTTATTTAAAAAACTATTGGGCACTGGACAAGATATTGGGATTAATTTACAATATAAGGTACAATTCAATCCAAATGGAATTGCAGAATCTTTTATATTAGGTGAAGATTTTATTGGAGATGATGATGTTTGTTTGATCTTGGGAGATAATATTTTTTATGGGCATGACTTACCACTTCTTTTACAAAAAGGGGTTTCTAAAATTGAAAATCGAGGCGGCGCCGTCATCTTTGGATATCATGTTAACAACCCACAAGACTATGGAGTTGTTAAGTGTAATAAAAAAGGAAGAGTAATTAACATTGAAGAAAAGCCCAAAAGGCCAAAAACAAATTGTGCAGCAGTTGGACTCTACATGTACGATAATTCTGTAGTAGAGGTTGCCAAAACCATCAAACCTTCGGCAAGAGGAGAGGTAGAAATAACGGCAGTTAATAATGACTATGTAAAAAATAAAAATATTGAATTGGTCAAGCTTGGCCGGGGGTACACTTGGTTTGACATGGGCTCCTCAGATTCTTTTTTAAATGCCTCAAACTATGTACAAACAATTCAAAAACGACAAGGATTAAAAATATCCTGTATTGAAGAAACGTCTTATAATATGAATTTCATTAATACAATTCAGCTAGAACAAGTAGCAAATACAATTAAAAATCAAGACTATAAAAATTATCTTTTAGATATTATAAGGGGAGATGCGTAGTGAAAATTATGATAACCGGCTGTGCAGGGTTTATTGGAAGTCATGCATTAGATTTATTTCTGGAAGAGGGGCACTACGTTGTCGGGGTTGATTGTTTCACATATGCGGGCAACGTACAAAACATTCGCAAGCATCATGATAATCCTAACTTTAAAATGCACAATGTTGATATTTGTAATCATGATGAAGTTTTAAGTATATGTGAGGCATCGGGCACCCAGTGGATTATCAATTTTGCAGCCGAAACTCATGTTGATAATTCAATCGCGTCCTGCGATAAATTTATCCATTCGAATGTAAAAGGTATACAATCTCTATTAGAAGTGTGTAGAAAAACAGGAATTAAACTATTTCACATTTCTACAGATGAGGTTTACGGGGATATAGTAGATGGTTCTTTTAAAGAAGGAGATATTCTAAGTCCTAAAAATCCATACTCTGCCACAAAAGCAGCAGCAGAACATATGGTCAAAGCATATGCCAATACATATGGAGTTGAATACTTAATGGTGCGGCCATCAAATAACTTTGGGCCAAGACAGCATGCCGAAAAGCTTCTACCAACTATAGTTAGAAAGATTTCTGCCGGCCAAAAAATTCCAATTTATGGAGACGGCAAACAAATTAGAGAATGGACCTACGTGAAAGAAACAGCAGCTGCAATATTGTTTTTAATCAGCAATTCATTCTTGAATCAAACTTATAATATATCCTCCTCTTTTGAATTGGAGAATATTGAAGTCGTAAAAAAGGTATGTAAACTTATGGGTGTTGAGTTTGAGGAGTACGCATCTTTTGTACAAGACAGATTAGGACACGACGTCAGATATTCAGTCGATTGCGAAAAAATAGGCTCACTGGGATATGAATTTGAAAATAATTTTAATGAATATCTAAGCTCCTCAGTCAGCTTTTTAAAAAGAGGAAACAGTGTTTAATTCAATTGAGTTGTCTTTAATGACAGAAATAAATGAAAAAGGATATGTGGTGCTAGACAACTTTGTAGAGGGCACCGAATTGTACTCTATAAAAGAAGAGGTAGACAATCTTTTGGATGATGCAATAGACGACGAATCTTATAAGTTTGGAAAGTCGCTTAGAATTGGCTCGTTGCTAGAAAATATGGGAAAAAACAATGCAATTTATAGAGTGTTTTGCCAACCTTTATTTACAAATTTGGCAAAGCAGATGATAGGTAACGAACCTGAATTCAATGAACTGTTTGTAACCCATGAATATAGAAATAATTTAGGATTAGAAGCTAACGGACATTTACATTTTGATAAAATTTGGACATTTAAAAGTATGCTATATTTAACAGATGTTACAAAAGATTCCGGAGCACTCAGTGTAATTCCAGGTACTCATAAAGAAGGAAAGATATTGCGCCATCAAGCTTGGACGAGTGCTGCATATGATTATGCCAATGTTGAAGAAGTAAAAAATAAAATTTTTGAGCACTTTTCTGAACTTGACTATGACGAAAAAGATGTGGTACCGCTCGAAGGAGCCGCCGGCACTGTTATATTTTTCCATACAGATCTTTTCCATCGAGGGGGCATCTTATTAGATGGCGAGCAGCGAAAGCTAATTAGAGCACACTGGCGCCACAAACAGATGGCAATTCAGTAAGGAATAAAAATGTATTTAAAAAATGTTGGCATAGTCGGGCAGGGATTTGTAGGTCAAGCACTGAAGGAAGGGTTTAAAAACTCATATTTAGTTGAAACATATGATAAGTATAAAAAGGATATCTCTACATGTCAATCTTTAGAAGAATTGAGCAAAAAGACTAAAATAATTTTTGTTTGTGTTCCTACACCAATGAACAAAGATGGCTCATGCAATCTGTCAATTATCAAAGAAGTGGTTTATAACATAAATTCTTTTAATAGAAAGAATATTATTGTAATTAAATCGACTATACCGCCCGGGACAACTCAAAGCTTGAATAACGAATGCACAAATATTCAAATTGTTTTTAATCCCGAATTCCTTACAGAGGCAAACTATATTAATGATTTTAAGAATCAAGCTCGTATTATAATTGGAGGCCCGCGTCCAGCAAGCACTAAAATAAAGAATTTTTATAGAAAAGTATTTCCTGAAACACCCCTAATTAAAACAGGATCAAGTACTGCTGAGATGATAAAGTATTTTACTAATTGTTTTCTTGCCACAAAAGTTAGTTTTTCTAATGAAATTAAACAAATATGTGAAAAAATTGATGTAGATTATGATAAAGTAGTAGAATACGCTTTGTATGATAAGCGTTTAGGAAGATCACACCTTTCTGTCCCGGGCCCCGACGGGAAGAACGGTTTTGGAGGTTCATGTTTTCCCAAGGATTTAAACGCTTTGATCAAAGTTGCCGAAGAGCTAAACACAGAACCAAAGGTATTAAAATCAGTTTGGGAGAAAAATCTGGAAGTCAGGCCCGAAAAAGATTGGGAACAGCTAAAGGGAAGAGCAGTAAGTGAGTAGGTCCGTTAACATTGGAGACTTAGTGAAACATAAAAGAGTGTGGTATTTACAACTGGGCCTCATAAAAGAGATCTTGCACACAGAAGAAAGGACACCCCTATACAATGTTTTATGGGTTTCTTATTCGGATTGGAGTCGAACCAGCTATCATTTAAAAAATGAATTAGAACTGGCGTATTAACTTAAAAAGAAAAGGAGAGTAATAATGAGTAAAGAATTAAATTTATCAGATCAAGCAGTAGGAGCGGTAATGATGACGCTTCAAAAGAGTTTAATGGAGCAAAGCGATATTGTTCCAGTTTTAAAGGGGTTTAAACTTAAACTCTCAGAACAAGGGTTGGTGGTCATGAATCCTCCATTGGTTAAGTTCGATGAAGAATTTGAAGAACAATTGCCGGAAACGGATTAATGCCCACATACATATATCATTGTTATGAGTGTGAAGGCGAGTTTAAAACGCGCCATGGCATGAAAGAGTCTTGCGACGAATGCGAATGGTGCGGATCATTAAACTTAGTGAGGGTGCCGTCAAACTTTTCCACTCTTCGACCTCTTGAAAGCAAAAAGAAAGAAAAAGTTGGTGATCTTGTCAAAGATTTCATAAAGGACTCGCAACAAGAATTGAGTCAACAAAAAGATAACTTAAAGAAGGAAAGATAGTGCTAGAGTTTTTTCTAATATTATCGCTAATATTGAATATAATACTAGGCTGGTATATTGTCCAACTACTGAGACGTTTCCTTGGTGTTTCGGAGGGTTTAGACGAGTTTTTTGAAGTATTAGAGGAATATTCTGACCACTTGGAGATAGTGAACAAGATGGAGAGCTACCATGGAGATGTTACACTACAAAATCTTGTAAGGCATTCTAAAAATATTATACAACATTCACAAGAAATTAGGGCCTTATATGATATCGATTACGTACCACAAGAGGAAGAGGATGAAAATATAGAATAATTTATGACAAAAAGAAGAAAAAATTATTATTTTACAAAAGTTCATGAACAAGCAATCATCAATTATTGCCTTTCAGATGATCAAAAAGAAAGAAATCAGTTATATGAAGAGTTAATAGGGCCGGCCTTTGACGAGATGGTAGACAAAATTGTTTATACATATAAATTTACTAATCTTCCCAATATTGATTGTTTAAAAGATGACTGCAAAAATTGGCTTATAACCATTTTAGACAAATATGATCCGCACAGAGGGTCAAAAGCTTTTTCTTATTTCAGCGTGATCACAAAGAATTGGTTCATTCATAAAGTCAAGAAAACCATGCAGAGGTCAAAAAGGGAAGTTTTAGTGGAGGATTATTCTTCAACAGTCATACACAGCGGAAAAATAAAAAACAGCCCTTTAGTTATTTATAACGATTATATCGACAATCGGATAAAGGAAGAATTCTGGTTCCAATTTAAGGAGATGGTCGATCACTGGGAAAAGCTCCCAGTGAGACAAAATGAAAAAAAAGTAATTCAAGCCATTCAGATATTATTTGAAGAATCCGAGAACATCGAAATTTTTAACAAGAAAGCTATTTACCTATACATAAGGGAGATTACTGGCTTGAACACAAAGCAAGTCGTAAGTAGCCTTAATAAAATACGAATTAGATATAGGGAATTTAAAATAAGATGGGACGAGGAAGAATAAAAGATGTTGATGATTATCTTAGTGAATCTATAGTAAATATACGTGATGATCGCGCAGTAACGGCGAATCTGTTGACAGATTTGGTTATTGAGATGAAGAAATGTTCTGACTTAGAAGCCCACAAGCAATTAGGAATTATCGCAGCAAAATATGTAGAAACCCTCCAGCGCTCAAATGAACAATTAGTAAAAATAACTGCTATTTTAAACAAGAGACAGGACAGTTCTGTTCAATTAGATGATAGCGATAAACAACAGCTATTTGATCTAATTCAGAATGAAAAGGGGTAGTTGATTGATGGCAGATACAGTTACCACTACTAATAATGACGAAAATTTATCAAACGTACCAGTCTTAAATGCTACACCCGGAGAAATAAATGATATATCTGAAGCTTTAACACAAGAGCGTGTTGATTATACTTCTGAAAGTTGGGTTTCTGTACAGTCGAGAGTAGCAAATGCTGCACTAACAAAAAATGTATTGCAGAATTATGGGCCAATGGTGGCCACTGTGCTTAAAATCATTCCAGCGACGACTCCAGATCCGCGCGAAGTAAAAAGAGCGGCGAAATTTGATTATACTCCTGTCCCACTATTAAGAATTGTGGCTCGTGTTGATCTTATGCATGCTCATCCTCAATTCGGAATTCTTCCTCCCAAAAAGATTGCTGACGATTTTAACTCTCTAAGCAAAGAAGACAAATTTAAAATTGATCAACATGATGAGTTTATTGCCAAAGATACACTTATCAGTGCAATGCCTCTTAAGGTTGGAGATCAAGTTTGGGTACAGTATAGCGATACCTCTTCGAAAAATGGTAAAATCTATTTAGGCCCCCGCAATATCAATATTGCAGCCTTCGCAGCAATATTGGGTGTTCAGTCCCAATGCGCAGAAAGCAGTTTAAAAGCAGATCCTCCAAAAGGAGATGATATTGGCTCAAACTTTCGTGGCTCATTTCCCGCAGGACACTTGGGAGGGGCGCGCCTACCGGTAGTTGTTTCTGGTGAAGGGCATGGAAGGGTAGAGGTTATTGAGGGCGCCGCCTCTCGTACAGATTGGTATGACAGCGCAAAGGCCATTCAGACAGAGGGGGGTCTTCTTCAAGGGCTCTTTTATATAGATGGTGCCGGCCCGTCTGGTAAATTTATGGGTAATGGCCCAAAAGATAATATTGGACTCTCCCCGGGAAGCATATATGCCACAGAACCAGGACGCCAAGTCGCGATTTATATGCCTGGATCCTGTGACCCGGCACAAGCTATAGAACTGATATACTATTTTCACGGCACAAAAGGGTTCAGACGTAATGGCGAAGATTTTAAAATGATTGGCGAACAAGCCAAAGCCATGGCCGCCGAAGGAAGGAATTTTGCAATTGCTGCCGTGGAATGCCTATGGTCAGAGGGTTATATGCCAGAAGGACAAACAGAGTCAGCCAGATACACAAGCCAACAACCTCCAAAACCCACAAATGGGTGGACGGACAGGGCCTGGGCAATGTGGGGATATCGGCCGCCAAACTCGGCCGGCGCAAAATATTCAATTTGGCCTGAGCAAGATTTTCAACCGATTGATTACATTCAGCAAAATCAGGAGGTTTACCACAAGATACCGGGCTTCCCGATGCCAGCCGGTCTGGTGGATGCTTCAAAGGTCGGCGGTAATTTTTCTCAACTTCATGGAGAGGTGCTAGGGGTATTAAAAGATGTCTTTGGCGTTACGGCAGAGCGCCCAGAAGTTATAACCATGGTTGGATATTCAACAGGGGGAGCGGCCATAGGACAAGCTGCACGAATGGGACAATTGGCTGAAGTTGCGCCTGACAAAATAGTTTTTGTGAATGGTACACGCAGTGGCACACCGGTGAATGGTTTTTTAGATAGTGATTTATTTGATGTTTTTAGGCTTTATATAGCAGACCAGCCTAATAATTTTGTCACTCCAAAGGAAAACGTTGTGCTAGAAGTGCATTCAAGTTATAAGGATTTGCAACCGGTGAATGAGCGCTCCTCTAAATCAGCGCATGCGCTTGTAGGAATAATACGAAGAATAACTCAATTAGAGGAAAATAAAGATAAACCCTTTAAAGAGCTGTGTGAGGCAATTGTAACTGCTGTCGATAACGGTACCGGCATAGAACAGGCACTTCCTGTTACGCCTTTGATCGCTTATGGAAAAGCACGTGCAACCGGCCCACCCCTATTGGTGCCGGAAGATGCGAATAAAAATAAAGAGGTAGCGTTGGCTATAATGGAAGAGGGAAAGGCCTATGTTAACCCACAAAGCGACCAGCCGGCCGGCTCGCCCCCCCAAGGCTTGGCGCTTCAAGCACCATTTGATCGCATTGTTAATGTTTCGTGGGGCGGTGACAACCATGTTGAGTTGGTCAAAAAAACAATTAAATGGTTAGTTCCAGGCGTCATAAAGCAAGAGGACAATACCAGCGATACTTCCGGTCCCCCCTCTACCCCGGGCGAAGATTATGGCACTTGGAGAGCCGATGAGCCATGGACGCGAATGTTAGACGCCCCTCGAATTCACATTCGTGATAGAAAAAATGGCAGAGGTAACCGCGCCGCATTAGGAAGTGACGCAGGAGAATTCGTCGGCAAAAAGCGATTGATAGCTAGCTATGCTATCCCCCCTATGCTTCCTTTAATTCAGGAGATTGCCGATGTACCTGGCGGTGAAAATGAACCTCATGGAGGAGGATGGTGGTTTGGAGACTTCACAACTTATGGCGGAGGCCTCCAATCTCATCACGCAAGCCATCAAACAGGAATTGATTTTGACCTATCGGTCCCTGTCAAAGGTGGCAAAATGGGAATCTATGGAGTCGACCCGGGCTCGTCAGCGCAAGCGAAAACATTTAATTTTAGGGTTGTGCAGCCGGATGAACTAGACGTTGAAAGCTGTTTATATCTTTTTAAGTATCTCGCGAAATATTGTAAATTGGTTTTGTTTGATCAAAAGTTGATTGATATATGTAAAGAGACGGCACAGAACGAATGGATACCACAAAATAAAATGACCGAAGAGGAATATAAGAAAATATTTGTCTCCCATCGGATAGTAAAGCATCATGCGAACCATCAAGATCATTTTCATATAAGATTGAAAAGCGCAGGAATTCGAGATCGAGGGGGAGATGGAAAGCGAGATTCTGAAACCGCGCGCATTGGCGACTTTCCCGTCCCCTCGCGATCCACATTCGTGGCGGAAAGCCCTTCCGGAAATTCTACATCTTTGGAGGGTGATACAACCTCAAATTCAAATCAAACTACAACACGGAGTAACGGATCCGATCCATGTCCTCCTGGCATTGGTCCTGATGGAGAACCAACCACAAGAAACGCACGCCTCCCATCCGGATCCCCAACCGGACTAGAACCACAAACTAGCCTCGAGAATTATCAGAAACATATGCTAGCACAAAAGACTCGAATGAAAAAGTTTATGGACGCCATGCCATCGCTCGACAGTCTTAAAGGACAGCATGATGGGGTTAAAAGCGTTATAGTTGGCGGTGAGACAAAAGCATGTCCTTTTAAGGTTATAAGATATGATGGCACGTGCAACAAACAGAACGGAGCAAGCAAAGACTTCCCCAGGCTTGTGACAATAGGAGGTAGCAACGGTTATGCTTCTAAGGCCTGGTGGGATCACACATCGCAACAGGCAATGAGTTCAAAAGATAGGGTGGGGATAGGCAAAACCAGAGGTGGCACCAATGAAGGGTGGTTTAGAAAGAAAAGACATATTACACACTTTACAATGCATAACTACGGGAAAGTAGATGGTACCTTTGCTCCCGGCGCCGGCTTCTTGTCAAGTGTCCAGAAAAGAGGGTTTCTTGCACATTTTGCTATCGATAGAAAGGGGCAAATATATCAGATTACAGATATATTGTACCGCACTAGTCATAACGCCGGCGGCGGTGAAGCACCAAACGGCACCTATTCAACTAGTACAAATACTGTCTCGGTTGCTGTAGACTTTTTGTTTGGGGTCGACCAGAAACGTGTTCCTGGAAATAGTGGAGATACAGCAGTACTGCCCGAGGTTGAAAATAAATTCCATCAGCGCAGATATAATTTGACATGGAACCAGCCATACGAAGCCAGCGTCGGAACCCGCGCCGCCCACGAAGCGTGTTATAAGTTAATAACATGGCTTGCTGCCTCCCCTTCTACTAGTATTTTAAATAGAGTTTGTTATGTTGATGGACGCCTCGGGCCATCGGATGTGCGCAAGTCGAGAATACAGGCACATAGGCAATTACAAGACGGCCGCGCCGATGGAATGGCTTATATTTTTTGGGCAGCAGCATACAATAAAGGGACATTGGTAAAGGCTGATTTTGCGCAAACTGAAGTAGAAAGAACAGTTGAGAGAGCCGCAGAGGCCACCGTGGAAGGCGTCTCAGCCGCCGTACAGGGGGCTGCCTCTGCAGCGGCCACCCTGCGCCAGGGGGCCGGCGCAGTCGCCTCCTTCTTTTCAAGTGCAGCTACTGATGAAGATTAATGAAGATGGTAATTAACGGATAGGAGAACATAAATAAAGTGATTGAAGACTTATTTAAAGAAAAAAAAGTTAGAAATTTAAGCGACGTCGCTTCTAAAACAAAAATGCTCCTGGGCGCATCATCAAGAGAAGCCGTCGTCGCAATTTCTGGTATCAATGGCGGCCAAATGGTCGAGCCGTTGCCAAAGCACGCTCGATCCGCTTGCGAACATGTCATACAAGGGCAAAACAATACGTTTATTGTAATGGGTCGCGACCGCCCCGCCGCACGCGTTAGCGGGTATGGAGGGAAAGGGCACACCGGCTGTGGAACCATAGACATTATAGCAGGCAAGGGGAGCCACTCTATCGTTTCTCAAACTACAAATGGGACACAAACAACCAACATAGAAATGAATCCAAACATGTTTCTTGACGCCTCGCGAATATACATAAGCCAGAAAACCGATGTGGATCGAAACTTTGGTTTGGCTCGCGGTAGCACGGGTAAGCAAAAAGCAAAAGCTGCGATTGCCATTAAATCAGATGCAGTTCGCATTATTGCCAGAGAAGGGATTAAATTAATTACTATGCAACCTGGAGGAAGAAATTCTGTAGGCACAAAGTTAATATCGACAACTGGTATTGATCTTATTGCTGGTAACAATGATAAATATTTAGAGCCCCTGGTAAAAGGTGATAGTTTGGTTAGAGCCCTGGGAAGTATGGTAGAGAGGATAGATGAAATCAATAGCATTGTTGATGCGTTTTTAACCTATCAACTAGAATATAATACGGTAATAATGAATCATACCCATCCGGATATAGTAAATATTGCCATTTCAGCATTTGCTACACAATTTGATTCAATTAAGGAATTGACAGATGGCTCGACATATGAATCGCCAACTGTAAGTGATGCTGGTTTGAAAAACATAACAGCATTAAACACTATATCCAAAAAAGATCTAATATCAAACAAACTCAATCTTGGCGCTTTTAAATTTCAATTTTTGGAACAATTTAGCAAAGATTATATTAATAGCAGGCATAACAATACGAATTAAGAGGCAGCATTAAGATGGCGGATAATCAATTTAGAGTGACGAATACAGCTGGTGATGCCACCCCGGGCCTTCCAATACGTAAATACCCAACGTATAAAAGTTACTGGAAGGATGACGACAACACGGGTCATAGTTCTGACGGCCAGGGAAGAGAAAAAAATGAAACTTTAAAGCGCCTTCAAGATGGCTCCATCCTTATTTTAAAAGGCACGCAGGGCGGCCAAGACAGCAAGTGGGAGCATGTTCGCCACAATGACGAAACAAGCGGTTGGATATATCCTTTCAACACTGACAAGCCTGGCAGTATACCAGTAATTGAACCGGTCACCCAAGAACAAAGTTCAGAATCAGCCATTGAAACCCAAAATGAAAATTTACAGCCATGGCACGAGCATGTAAGGCCTTACACAACACGAAGCTTGTGGGTCGTCGCGGTACAATATTTATGGTCTGACGAAATTTTCAAAGCACATGTAGTGGACGCAGCAGGAGGTGGTTCACGAATTCAACTACCTTCAATATACTCCGATACCAATACAATGGATCAAATTCGTGCAAAAGCTGTTGTTGATTTATTTACACACTTGGGCTCCGAGGTGCCCGCAGATGATCCGCCAATAGATAAAATTAGAATTGGCGATCCTGCGGCATGCGCTCTCGGCGCTTGGGACTCTTCTTCTTGCTCATGGCATGTAGAGCCTCGCGGATCTACCAGTTTTATACGAATTAAAGTGGAGATAGATAAGGCTTGGGTCGATGCGCATACACGACCAATACCTACGCCTGTAGAAGAAGCTACTAAAACTTTAACACTGAAAGGAAAGGAACTATTAGCGAATATTAAAGGCGTTGCTAATATATTGCGGGCCATTAAAACACAAATTGATTCTTCTGAATATGTAGTTTCTGGCATAAATTTAGAAGAAGAAGCCATTGAAATGGAGATGGCGGTGTCAATAATTAATGAGCACTTAGTAAAAAACAACATCGCGCGCCCCGATAACGCGGAATATAAAGTTCTTTCTGAAACCAATTACGACGATTTCCAACTTGGAATGCGCGTAGAGCCGGCCACACCACCGGATCCTGCTGCACTAGAATTGCTTTATTTTGCACATCGCTCATCACTAGAGACATCACCTACGCCAATTTCTGACATTCCAGCCAGAGCGTTAAATGTGGGTTTTGAAGAATTTGTAGGTGTCGGCCCATTTAGCAGATCTCGAACACTATCTCTTCTTTTCTTTTCGCCGGTCATTATGAACGAATATCGTTTTTTATCGGCCGACATGTCAGGCCCCCCGGAAGAAATAGAATGGGATCAATTTTTTCGAAAATATGTTTTTCCGGCCGATAATATACGGATAACCAACAGAACTCAGGCTGATTCACAGGCCGGCTCTGCTGATGAAGCTCTAGCAAGCCGAATAATTGAAGGAAACGCACCGGAAGCAACAGATACTATTATTGCCGGCCCTACGGAAAGGCATCTACCGCAAGGGCTTCAAAATTCGCTTGCAAATTCGGCAGCCCTTAAAAGAGAATTTACTATGGACTCCATGTTGGAGCGCGCCCTGGCTGAGAGCGAAACACTTACAAGTGTATCTGAAGTGTATTCAAAAGTTTTAAATGTTATATCTATGACTGATTTAACTATGGCGGCGCTGGAAGCCATTAGATATTCATTGCCGTTGAGCGATGTTGAGGCTCTTGTCGCAAAAGAGGAATTTTTATCCTTAGAAATATCACAAATTAAAAATGTTATTGTACCTTGTTTACAATCATCTGCCGCCCCGACCCCGGCACAAACTTACGAATTAGGCATCGCACTAGTTGCCCCCCCGGGCCCCCCCGACACTTCAACAGAAGCTCCTATGGATTCTTTAGGTCCGCGACTTGCCAAAGAGCTTATGATGTTGATCAATTCAAGAGATGAAAGTTTATATGCATTGGCAAGGAGGCATGCCCCCGATCAATTTCCCAAAACACCAGGACAGGCGCCCGTTACAGAAGAAGATTTAAAAGCGATAGAAAGATTATATTGTACAAATTTAGATTTTAAAAACGAATTTGATTCACTGTATGGAAGTATAAACGACTACAAAAAGGCCATAGAAAACTGGTATGTTAGTTTGACAGAAGTAGAAAATAAAATTGTCGACAGATGTGTAGCTGATAATTTTGGATCTAAATTAGATTTTTTATATGATTTGGATGATGTGATCGATTTTTACAATTCTATACCTGACGTAACAGAGGTATTTACACTTCCTGCGCTTCCTATGATTCCTGATATAACAAATTTTCTTAAGAGTGTCACAGACACATTTGAAACTTCTTATAAAGATATTGTAAAGGCTTTATTCCTTCTTGCAGTTTCAACCATGTTAGAATTGATCAAGAGGAGGCTCTTTGGTGATATTAACTCAGATCTGGCAAATGCTCCACCTGATTTAAATCCCTTTGGCTTTTCTAGTCCTGTGGACATGATCTCACGATCACCGAGCAATTCTGCTACAAACTCATTATCTTCTGCAAAATTGATTAAGAAGTGCTTTGACAGCAACAACGTTTCATATCCTAGTGAATCTATATATCTTTCATTCTTTAATGAGGTTGCTGCTATGTTTACAGTCAGTGAACAGCGATATATTTTTAAACATAGATATGCAAATGGTGGAATATTCCCGCCTCAGAAAGCAGCAAAATATTATAAACAAATATTGGATTTTGCCACCACTAATAAAAATTATATGGATAATATAGGAGCCGGCCTAACATTAAACAAAGTGAGTTCCTTATTCAAATGTATTGGAAATCATATCGATGATAGCATCTTTCAAGAAGAAATCGATGCATATAATAATGTCAAAACTGAATTTTTAAAAATATGTCAGGATGACGAATGTGTCAATGCATTGACGGAACAGTTGAATCAGGTTTTAAGCGCTGAAGATGCATCTGCTCAATGTGCGCAAAATAAAAACGATAATTTAAATAAAATAACGGCAATGTTGCCTTATTTAGATGCGAACAAGATTGCTGATATGATACCTCCCTTGTTTTGCAGCCCCTGCGACCCCCCGGGAAGCGAGTCTATAATGCCTTCTCAAACTCACGCATCACAAGATTATTTAAATAAACAAGTTAATATGCAAATGTATAAATCAATAAATTCAATTTTTCATATTGAATTAAAAAATTATAAACCAATTATGCTTGGAACAAAAAATGCTATAAACAGCATTATGCTTGGATTGTCCGGTGACGGGACTATAATGAGCGAAACCATGAAGGGGATTTATACGCGCGGCGCGGAAGGCGCCACCAACCCAACAAGTCTAGGAAGCTGGCCAGATGCTGCATCGCCAACTGCTGTCGCTCAAAAACTCCTTAGTCAAATCGAACAAACTATCGTGGACGACAACTTAGAATCTAAGAGTCTTGCACAAGACGGCTCCGATGTCAATTTTCAAAGGTTTTCTTATTCAACAGAAAAACACGTTTTCTGGCTGTTTTTCAATTTCAGCAATGCCATTAAAAAACAGCCATGGTCAACAGCTAATCTTAAAGGCGAAATTTTTGTACCCGCACATACACTAAAAACAATTATTATTGATCGCGCCGTAGGGGTAATAGTAAATCAGAATTCATCAGTAAATCTATTTCAAGCGCAAGATGCATTTAGTGATACGCTGCTTTCTTACGCTGTAAATAATTACTCAACCACTCTTTTTGGAGCTATCCTTTCCGGCCTTCAAAAAAGCAATATTCAGGCTTTTTACGGGCAAACATTGACAGACATTTTCGAAAAAACTCTTTTATACAGTACAGAAACTGGCCTTTTCAACCCCAAGAATTTTGTAAACTTGCCACTAGATGATAATTCAAAAACAATGCAATGTGGTCCCGAAGAAGCCATGGCGCCGCTTCTTCAAATTTCGAATGTTGCTAACAGTGTTAATAAGCGCGCCAACGCACTCGAGTGCGTAATACCTCGAACTGCTTCTCCCACCGCACAAGAAGTGGCAAATCTTATGGGTTTGTACGAGGTTATGTTAAAGGTGGCGGTTATGGAAGAGTTACTTAAAAACATATTTATTTTTTCAATATATGATATTTCTGATGTAATAAAATCCGAGGCGTATGAACAGTTTGTGTACAATAAGGTGCTTTTACGCCTTTCCGCTACTGATAAATTCAAGCAGTTTAAAGAAAACGCTTTAAAAATAGCTCAGGCCCGCCGAACGATGGGAGAGGCAGTGCCTGATTTCACTGAATCGGAAGAGGCAATCAGATTTTTAATTTTGGAGGCAACCCAAACGATTTCTGATATTCTTACTACAAGAGTCAGAGAATTCGCCATGGCACCAGAAAAAAGACAATTTTATTTAGATTTTCAAGATATCAATCAGTATGCTGGCACTGTTTCTAAGTCGGCGGCCTACAAGGAATTTCAGCCACGGTATTTAGAAACAATAATATATCCGCATGTCTTAAGTACGAAACGGCTAGAAGCAACAACAGAAGACGGCAATTTAGTATTTAAAAGCATTTTAAACCAGGGAATTTCTCAAATTACTGAGAATTTTAAAGGTGGATTTATATTACAAGATTATATGGAAATTTCTCCAAAATTTGCTGGCATGGATTATAAAGGTAATAAAGAATTTAAATATCATATGGAGTCTGAAGCCTTTCGTTACAATCTAGAAGCTGTGTTTGGTGATCTTTCAACCCAGTATTGGGACCAAGCCGGGATTTCATACTCATTAGAGGCTCTCGAGACCGAAATAAAGACCGATCCAAAATATTCACTTTTTTCAATTGCCGGCGGCGGCCCGCAGCCCCTCGCGGGCCCGTTAAATTACTGGGATGGTAACAGTGCGCCATGGCGGTATAGAGGAAAGTGTGATTCTCTTGGAAACGCTGCTGCGTGGTACCGCAACAAAGCTAATGTGATCCTGTCCTGGATTAACAGTCAAAGCGACGCAGCGGATCAAGTAATTGCATCGGCAGCTCCGGATTCTCAAGCCAGCGCGCAGGCCCAACTCCAGAAGACATTCTTGGACGCCTTGCGTGCCATAGCCGTTGAGGCGCCATATAAAAATTGGTTTAAACCGATAAATTATGGAATGCGTTTAATGTTGTTAATTCCGAGAACAGAAAAGAATGCATTTCAATATGATAATATAGCTAACAGCCTTAAGGTAGAAAACATTTTTAAAGACACAGAAGAATACACACAACTACGAGAAGACAAAATATTGCGATATCGCGATTATCCAAACCCGGGAGATGATTATTTAGCGCTTCCTGTGATTGATTTAAAAAAAGAGATTGTTAATATAAAGGATACTAATATTTTAGAGACATTTGATTATTTAGGATCAATTGAAAAATGGGTCTCGACCGATAAAAATGCGTTAAAAAAAGAATTAATGTCTGAAATCAAAGAAAAGTTAACTCCCCGAGAACCAGGCGCAGAGGACACTGCGCTTTATCCTTTCTTTAAGCAAACTGTGCCTGTGCGGGATTTGATTGTTTTATCTGCGCTATATCAAAGAGTAGAAATAGAAAATTTATATCCTGAATTAAATAATCTTTTTAATGGCGCCCTAAGAAAGGCTGAGACTGCAATTTCATTACAATTTTCTGCGATGAGCAGAGATTATCAAGCTAGAAATAATGTATTAGATGGGAGCCGGTTTAGTCCGGAAGACATAGGAATGGACGTTGGTGCGATTGCATGGACCTTCTTTAAACTATCAACTCAAGCAGCTGCCTCTGCAACTGACCCAAGCTGGCGTACGCCATGGCTCTTCCCGGGACCAATGACAGCAGTCGGAGTGTTGGCAAAGGTGCTTGGATATACAGAAGGCCAGGGCGATGGGGACGATGTGTCCGCGTCCGACTTGATCGCTTCTGATCAGTGTAAGGAAGAAACGGTAACATCTGTCGACAGTGCTATCAGTTCTATAACTGATCAAGTTGCTGCAGCAGCAGAATCTATAATCCAAAACGCAGCTGCGGCACTCGAAGAGGAAAACGACCAGTAGAAGATCTTCATCTGATGGAGGAGAGAAGTAAAGAAGAAAATTTTATTAGAACTTTCTAATTACTAAGAGGAATATATTCTATGGCTGGTATATCACCTAAACTACCTTTGCAAGCAACTAGTGAAGATGGTTTTTACGGTTTAAACAAAACTTTAAAAGAAACAATAGCACAAAACCTTAAGATGTTAATCTTAACTGCACCAGGAGAAAGGATAATGGATCCTGTTTTTGGAGTTGGCCTTAGAAATTTTCTATTTAACAATTATAATAGATCTTTTAGTTCAGACATCAAAGAAGAAATTTACAATCAAGTAAAAAGATATATACCCTCTGTTAAGCTGCATCAAGTCCAAATTTTAGATTTTGATCGTAATGATTTGATTGTAGATACCGATGCCAACACATTGGGAGTTCGAGTAATTTATAGTGTACCTTCTTTGGGAATTAAGAACAATACTTTGAATTTGTGATCTAATTAATATAAAGGGATTTCTGCATGCCGAAAAAGCTTCCATCAATAAATTACACAAATCGTGATTTTAATTCGATTAGAGATGATCTAATGGAATACGCGAAGAGGTACTATCCTGACACTTATAAAGATTTTAGTCAGCCTTCTTTTGGCGCCTTAATGGTGGACACAGTAGCTTATGTTGGAGATGTGCTTTCTTTTTATGTCGATTATCAGGCAAACGAATCTTTTCTTTCCACAGCAATAGAGTATAACAATGTTCTAAGGCTGGCCAAACAATACGGATACAAATTTAGCCCGTCTGCTTCATCTTCGGGGGTGTTAACTTTATTTATTATGATACCGGTAAAAGCATCTACTACTGCCCCTGATAGAGATTTCTTACCGGTTGTTAGGCGCGGTTCTAAATTTATATCAAATAGCAATAATATATTTACATTGGTTGAAGATGTTGATTTTTCTAAAACAAACAACGAGATAGTAGTGGCGCAGGTTGATTCAACAAGCGGGGCCCCGACTGCATATGCAGTTAAAGCTTATGGGCAGGTCATATCTGGTGAATTCGCAGTGCAGGATATTTCTGTGGGCTCTTATGAAAAATTTCGTCGTTTAAAATTGTCTGCAAATAACATCGCTGAAGTAATTTCAGTTGTCGATTCAAAAGGGAATAGATATTATGAAGTAGATTATTTATCTCAAAATATAATTTATGTGCCCTCTGCCAATACAGATTCTAATAAAGAAGCTGTACCAAACGTTATAAAGCCAGTGGTTGTAGCTAGAAGATTTATCCTCGATCAAGACAGTACCGGTACATATTTGCAATTTGGCTTTGGCTCTGAAGAAAACCCCGTGCGCCTAAAAGATCCAACTGAGGTTATTTTAGAACTACATGGGAAAGATTATGAAACTGACAAGTCTTTCGATCCAAGCATCTTAAACGAGACAGATAAGCTTGGGGTAGCCCCTTCAAACACTATTTTGACTGTAGTTTATAGATTCAACACGACTAGGAACGTTAATGCCGCAGCAAGAACTATCACTAGAGCGCATGAGGCTTCGCTTCGTTTTGAGACACAAGAGACTCTATCGCTGTCAAAAAAACAATTTGTGCAGAATAGCCTTGAAGCGTTTAATGAGGAAGCGATCATGGGGGACGTTTCTTTGCCATCTTCCACAGAAATTAAACACCGCGCAATGGGCTCTTACGCAGCGCAGAATAGAGCGGTGACTAAACAAGATTACATAGCAATGGTGTATAGGTTGCCTAGTAAATATGGATCTGTAAAAAGAGCAGCATTAGTACAGGATAATGATTCGTTTAATGAAAGAAATTTAAATCTTTATGTAGTGTCTGAAGACATTTCATCTGGCATATTAACTAAGACGCCCTCAACTTTAAAAAATAATATAAAAACTTGGATAGAGCAATACAAAATGATCAACGATACTGTTGACATACTTGATGCCAAAATCGTTAATATCGGAGTCAATTTTGTTGCCACCCCAATGCCAGGCTCTTCAAAATCAGATATGATTGCTAGCGCAGTCAGGGCGATTACAGCGTACTACAGAAGAGGTTTTGATATAGGCGAGCCCGTGCTGATGACTGATATATGGTCTATTCTTAAAAACATACCAAGCATTTTAGATGTTATATCAGTTGACATTAGCGTTAGAGAAGGCGCCGGCTATAGCAATCTTGGTTTTAATGTCTTAGATGCAAAATCTGCAGATGGAAGAATGATTACGGCTCCGAACGATACCATTTTTGAAATTAGATTTCCAAGTAGAGATATAGTAGGAACAAGTAAGTAATGGCCATTAAAAGATATACAGCAGAAGCTGACACCACTATAACAAATGCCTATAAAGCTAATTTCTCCACGCGAGGTACCGGCTCGAACATGGGTCAGTCTGATATATTAGAAGCGTTCTCCATTTTTGCTCAAGTAAGCACCGCTTCTTCCGAATTATCGCGAATTCTTGTTAAATTTCCAGCAACGGGGACAACGGCCAATTATATTTCTTATGACAGGGAACAAGGAAACATTCCGGTTTCCGGAAGTGTTAATTTTTATCTAAAGCTTTTCAATGCCAAGCACTCTCAGACGGTACCAAAAAACTTTACGTTAAGCGCTTCTGCGCTTTCGAGATCGTGGGACGAAGGCTTGGGCTTGGATATGGAAGAATATTCAGATTGGGGATATGCAAATTGGGTCTCGGGTGCCGCGTCTTCCAGCATACAGGTTGCTAATGACGGGAATGCTGATGGTGGATGGGCGACTGCGGGCGGGGACTATTTTTCAGATTCCTCCTCATCTTTCACTCAGGATTTCGATGCTGGCTTTGAAGATCTTGAAATTAATATTACTCCCCTAGTTGAACAGTGGATTAATAGTAGCGGCAACGTCTTAGGCTCTAAATCAAATTACGGATTGGGAATACATATGGCATCGGACCAGGAAGATGCATCAGATTCGTATTACACTAAAAAGTTTTTTGCAAGAGGCAGTCAATTCTTTTTTAAACGGCCAATAATTGAGGCGCGCTGGGACTCATCTAAAAAAGATAATAGAGGAAACTTTTATTATAGTAGCTCTCTGGCGCCAGCAGCAGACAATTTAAACACAATATATCTTTACAATTATGTGAGAGGGTCGCTCAAAAATATTCCATGTATATCTACCGGAAGTATTTTGGTTAGTATTTATTCTGGATCAGCAGACAACAGCGGGCCATCTGGATCAAAGCTGAAATTAAGTGTCGGAGGCGACGTAAGTGCAACAGGAGATCAGTTTAATGTAACTGGTGGTTGTGTATCTACTGGGATTTATTCTGCTTCTTTTGCCTTTACAGGGTCAACATCCTTAACGAGATTCTTTGATGTTTGGCACACTAGTTCATTCGATTCAGAATGTGGGGTGGTTGGTACTGACGATTCGGTTCAATACTTTACAGGGTCAGTAGAACCAGAAACTGTTTCTAATCTATGGCCCGGATATGAAATGAATCCAACTCCTCAATATGTTTCTAAAATTGTTAATTTGAAATCGACATATTCTACCGCCAATACTAATACTAGATTTAGACTTTACACTCGTAAGAAGGATTGGAGTCCAAATATATACAGCGTATCTTCAAATGCCATGCCGATACATTTGGCAGAGGATGTATACTACAGAGTAATAAGAGCGACCGATAATTATGATGCAATACCGTACGGCACGGGGAGTGACAACCACACAAGATTATCATATGATATGAGTGGAAGCTATTTTGATTTAGACATGTCTCTTCTAGAGCCTGACAACACCTATATAATAAAGTTTGTTTTTTATTTAAATGGACAATATGCACAACAGACAGAAGATTTTAAATTTAGATTAGAGTAGAACACATATGACAGTTGATTACAAGAAATTATTTGCAAATAAAAATATACAATTTTTAGCAAACAGCTCCCAGGATTCGATGGGCGCATCTGCTTCTCTGGCATTGGAATCTCCGGAGTATTTACAGTCATATTTTAGAAAGAAAACAAGATTTATCCCGCCTGTTGATTTTTCAAAACCAGAAAACTTTGCTCGATTTGGATCTGCTGAAAAATATTATACCGATTCAATTAAAAGAATATATAATACATATCCTTATGACGGTTCTTTAAAAGAGAGGGTTCAATGGGAGAACAGTTCTTCATATTTAGATCTTTATATTTTTGACCATGAATATCCTCGTGCCAATGGATATGTTGTATTTTCTCCTGATGGGTGGAGTGCTCAAGCAAGTGATGAAGCCGGCTATGGGGAGCCTGCCACAAAAGAATTCATTTTAGTTAAAGGCGGCCCTCACACTTCGGGTAGAAGACAAGGACGCGATATCGAGGACACAGAAGGCAATTATAAAGATGGTTATGCTAATATATACGATGAAGCAAGAAGCAGGGAATCAAATCTTAAAATCGGCGGCACAGATGGAAACACTGTAGAATTCTGGCTTAAAAAAGATCGGTTTATAAATTCTTTAACAAAAAAAGAAGTAATCTTTGATATACATACAACTTCTAGTGTTTCATCTAGCACCGACTATGCCAGACTAACTGTTGAGTTAACAGGCACTGATGATCCGGATGACACTTCTCCATTTCTGGTGACATACATGTCTGGTGCAACCGGTTTAAATGACGTTAAAGTGGGCGCATCATTTACAACTTCTTCTGTCGCAGATGGTGAATGGCATCATTACGCTTTTACATTTCAAAATAGCGGAAGTAGCGTTCAAGTTAAGTTTTATGTGGACGGTGCCTGCAATGACACTGTTAATACCGGATCGACTGTTAATTATGTGAGTGGTAATTTAGTAGCTACAATTGGAGCATTAGCAGCGGCCCCCTCCGGAACGCTAACTTTTCCCACAACTCGCCCTGACGGCACTGAGGCTGCGTTAAGGGGTTTTGGAAAGCTCTCCGGATCTTTGGACGAATTCAGATTTTGGAAGACAGCCAGAAATTCTCCACAAATAGGTAGACAAATGATTGAGCCTGTTGGGGGCGGTACGAACACAGACGATGCGAACACTGCTCTAGGTTTATATTATAAGTTTAATGAAGGTATAACTCAAACCTCCTCAGTAGATCAGAATGTATTAGATTATTCTGGAAGAATAAGTAACGGAGTTTTTAAGGGGTTCACTAGTGCATCCCGTATCTCAGCTTCTGCTATGGTGGAATCAGGAAAGGCGTCTCATGAGTTTAAAGATCCGATTTTATATTCGTTCCATCCAGACGTTAGGGCGTATCAAGCATCTCGCGAAACTACGGGACGATATCATGATCATCAAAATAATTCCTCAATTTATTATTCTTTACCTTCTTGGATCATAGAAGACGACGAAACAAAGAAAACGACTCCTCATTTAAAGAATCTGACACAGATAGTGGGTAGTTATTTTGATACCCTATCTAATAATATTTCTTCTATACCACAATTAAAACAGCCACAATATTTAAGTTCGAGCCATAAGCCATATCCATTTGCAAACAGGCTGCTTGAATCCGTTGGTTTTTCATACGTCCCGGAACTTTTTGCTGATGCGTCTTTCTTAGAACAATATAGAGATAGAGACGATAAAATAGTCTATAAACAAAAGCTTTATGACATTAAAAATACAATTTATCAAAATATATACAACAATATCACCTACATTTATAAGGCGAAGGGCACTGAAAAATCATTTAGAAACTTCATTAGATGTTTTGGAGTAGATGATGAGCTATATAAATTAAATGTTTATGCGCAGAACGGCATTTACGAGCTAAAAGATAATATAAGATCAGTCGGAGAAACAAAGAAATATGCCAACTTCGCAACAACAGGAAGCAATGTAGCAGTTGTTTATCAACATTCTTCAAGCACTAATTCCAATTCGACATCATTTCTTTCCGGAACAAATTTTATTGATGGTACTTTTGAGGGCGCCGGAATGGCTTTCACCATGGAAGCGGATGTTGTTTTCCCATTCCGATTTTCACAAGCAGAATCAAATACTGTTCATAGTGGATCAACAAATGTTATAGCCGCTTATAACCCTTTCATTAGTGCCTCTTTATTTGGCTTACATCAAGTATCCGGCGCTGTTGAAAATGAATTAACATGGCATGATCCGGACAATGCCAACTTTCAAGTTTATGCGGTAAGAGACACTTCATACTCTAAGAGATGCTTTTTTCAGCTAACCGGCACCGCCGGCTCTGTAATACCAACTCTTGAGAGTGAATATTTTGATGATGTATTTACTGATGAAAGATGGAATTTTTCAGTCGCTGTAAAGCCAATTAAATATCCTTTTGCGGGAGAGGCAACAGGATCTAATGATTCAAAATATATCATAGAGTTTTACGGTGTACAAAATATTTTAAATCAGCCTCAAAGAGAATTTATTGCAACAGAAATTATTTCCAATGGATTGGGAAGAAAGTTCATGTCTGCCAATAAAAGTATTTATATGGGCGCCCACAGAACAAACTTTACTGGTTCTTTGCTTGAAAGATCAGATGCTAATGTGTCATCTGCAAGAGTTTGGGCGACATACATTGATTCCGGCACAGTGAAGCAGCATGCTACGGACGTGAAGAGTTATGGCGTTCCCAGCCCATACAGAAGCGCCTATCTTTACCAGTCTTCCATGACAGGCACGTATGTGCCCCAAATACAAACATTGGCATTAAATTGGACGTTAGATACGGTAACGGGCTCAGATGCATCAGGGCAATATTTTGTAGAAGATTTTTCTTCCGGTTCCAGCGATGTGGTATCGCGATACAATTGGCTTGGAGATATAATTGGCAAACAGCACTTAGGCAAGGGCGACTTCTTCCCGGCCAATTATTCAGGCTCGGTAGATAAGAAATATTTGTATAGTGGGAAAAGACAACTCCCTGAAACAATCAGCAGCGCTGATATGGTAAATATTTTAGACTCCGAAGATGTTACGTTCACTAGGGATTCACGTCCAGTTAATTATTATCTTTTATTTGAAAAGAGCATGTACCAAACAATTTCTGAAGAAATAGTAAGAATGTTTTCTTCAATTAAGGATTTTAATAATCTAATTGGCGACCCAGTTAACCTCTATCGCCCCAATTACAAGCGAATGGAAAAATTGCGACAGCTGTTCTTTGAAAGAGTTAATAATATTCCTGAGTTGGATAAATATGTAGAATATTACAAATGGCTTGATAGCGCTCTCAACATAATGTTGGCAGATTTGATTCCTGCATCTGCAAATGTCGATACAGACGAGTCAATTATCAAAAATATGGTAGAGAGTCATGTTCTAGAAAGAAATAAATATAGACATAAGTACCCCACATTTGAGGACAGAACTCCAGATCCGGAAGGAAAAATCTTAGGCATTGGGGAACTTCTTTATAACTGGAAATATGGCCACGCCCCTCTGAGTGACGCAAACAAAAAATACCACACTTCTGAGGATACTAATTGTTTATGGTGGAAAGAAAGGGCAGAAAGAAGGCACATAGACCGCCCGTACGGCGGCGGATTAGATCTTGAAGCGCTCGATACCGCAAAACAAGTAATTTTAGAAGTTATGACAACAAAGGTTTCGGGCAGCGCCCCAACATTTGCACAATCGTCTTCTGCGGACGGCATAAGCATATATCAGGGCTCGACCTTTGCTATAAGAAATTTTGTGACCCCGACCAGACTTAAGATTAATGAAGTTAAGGGATTGCATGGTGGAGTCAATTTCAGTAGAAATAAGAAATTAGATTATTTTACACCAATTTCTCGCCAATTTAATTCCACGTTCCATGGATATCAGATAGTCAAATCCTCTCTTGGTTCAGCTAGTTGTCAAGACGATTCGGCTCTGGATTTTAAACCAAAGCTTTCTTTTACTGTACCGGACGGGGAACACGGAATTACGACTGACTTTGTTGGCGAATTAATTGCTCCATTCAACCTTGTAAGCTCCTCGGCTAATACTGTTTTTCAGGCGCCCAAGAAAGATTCTGCAACTCAAATTGTGAATATTCATCACGATACATATGGCTACGATAAAGAGACTCCTTTACAAAGCCCCTTTACAGAAAAATTTGTTGGAGGAAAGCCATATCGACACACATGGAATAACTTTGATTTAAATAGCAACAATGAAGAAGATAGAGCAGAAGGCTGGAGGATTCAAACGGCGGCGTCCCGACTAAGACTGATGGAACCTTCTTATACTCCCGGCGCAAATTTTGATGCCGACTTAGCCCGTTCTGTGTTTTATCGCGACGAAACAGCAAAACGACCTGTTAATATTAGAAATATTCAACAGGCAACAGGCTCTGAGCTTCATGGCGACCATACTGTTTTGGGTAATTATACTAAAAACTACGAGATAGTTATGACTAACGGGAGGTCTATAAATAATGTAGCGTTTGTACATTCCGGTGGCTTTTCAAGCCCGACAACAGCCGAATCAACTGCAGTTTCTGGGATAATAGATTTTAAATTACCGACGTTTGGAACATCTTCCCACGTTATAGTTAATCGTTTTTCTGCTCCCGGCGGATTCGAAGTAATGTCAGAGGGCTATTTAGATTTTTCTTCACGAGAATACTCAGTATACAATGCGATGCCATGGCGCAACCAAACTGTGCGAACCACATTAAATACATTGCACACGAACCATTGTAAGCAATTCGGATATTATAGTGATACTCAAAATTCAGCTGCATATGGGTTAGCTGACGCAGCATACCCGGGCACAAGTGGCTCTGTCAACAAAAGTCATTACTATGCCTTTGGAACATACAATGCCGCCACCGCCTCTTATCACAAAGTCAATAGAAATTCAGTTTCACGTATCCGGGTCGACGTAGAAAGAAAAGATTCAAGTGATTATTTGACCGGCACCCAGCACGATAACTGGTTTGTTAGGCATCAAATCCCACAGACAGATTTACAGTATGCTTGGATCACAGCCAGCATAATTAGCGGATATTCAGGTTCTGGACGTTTTGGTTTTGAAAAACCAGATTGGAAGAACGCCAGTTTGGCTTCTACTGATCTTACGTTTTGTAGTGCAAGTGATTTTGTTTCTTTTAGAGATACAGATCTTGCCAATGGATACCGATTTTTTGGTGTTGACAAGACTTATAATGGCCGAAGCGATGTTGATGATTTTATATTTACTGATTTTGTTGGGATGAATCATCATGTATATGAGCCTGTAACATCCAGTACAAATACTTTAGGATATCCACGGATGACTTCAAAGAAAGATTCTAGCAATCCTCTTTACCAGGTCAATTATATTAATACTACATTTATTGATGGCCCCGACGACGGATATGGTGTGGAAGATGAGGATCGTGGAAGGCTTTTAAATGCAATACTTTTAAATCGACAGGGCCCATATGGTGGTGCCAACTGGAAGCTCTATAGAAAAGAGTCGCACCCAGTTGTAAGGACTCATAGAAAAGAAAATAAAATATCATGGATACAAAATTCTTTGGATTTTTCTCTCGGGAACCCCCGCTCTACGCCCACCGCAGTTGGAATTAGTCCCAAAGTGGCTTCTCAAGTAGAGCCTCCTATTACTAGTAAATACAGACCAATAAAGCACGATGTAACTGTCAAAGTAGCCGGATACGAAGGTATACAAAAGGATTCTCCGACAACTGAGACCTTTATAATGCACAGTCACGGAAACAAATTGGCTCATTTTACTGAGTTCCCAATGGATCTCCCTGGTGTTGCCTCCTTCTATAATTTAAATCATAAATTTAAATTCTTAAAAAACACTCAGCCGCCGACAATGTACGACACTCTCACTTACTTAATAAAAAGCGGCGAAGTTACAGAAGAGGTTAACCCGATTAAGGGAATTCGATCCGTAACAGTATCAGAAACAATTTATCCTCGCGAAAAGTTTACGTATTTGAAAAGTCACAGACAACGAGAAAGCTTTGAAAATGGTTTTTGGCGAAGCACCCGAGAAGATAGAAATCAAACAAAGGTCAACAATTCACAAGGATATTCACCTATATTAGGATTGTCACAGAGCATGTGGCCGCTAGATGGAAGATTCAATTTTACTGCCTCTCTTCCAACTGATACTCAACTTTTTGGATCTGGATCAGAAGGAGAGTTAAAAAATACTTATTGTCTTTTCCACACCACTGGAAGTGGCGCCGCATCAAGCTTGAAAGGAAACCAAAATAACTTACACCCTGCCGCCCTTTATGCTAGAAGAATTTGTGAATTTTCAATTATTGGTAAGGGAGATACTAAATGGACTGCTGCCGATATATCCGGACTAACTCCTTTTTATAAAGACTATGATGCTTATGTCGATGAAATTAAACGTGCCGGCAAAGATTATTCTGTAATTCCGGAATTTAGAATTAGCGAACATATGGATTTTTATATCAATACGATGAAAGGAAATTTCGTGGCGCAATCTCCACCTGGATTCTTAACAATAACCGGATCCACGCCTTCAAGTAGCGCTGACGGACCAGATTTTTTCAGTGTATATAGCCATACAGACTTTTTGAAATACTTTGAAGTCGTAACTAATGATTACACAGACAAGCGGAAAGAGGGCAGTGACGGCCACCTACGACCCAGAGAGTTAACCCTTCGTTGCAAGGCTATGTTAAAACTCTTGCCGTATGACGGATTTTATCCAGTCCAGAGAACGGTTGAATTGGCAAGCTTGTTTAGTCAATCCTATAGTGAAAACGCCACTTTAGTTAATCAAGATGGAGATAACATAACTGGCCCCCCCGGGTATTTTAGGCCACTAGTGACTCCATTTTTTGCACCCGGCATTTTATATAATACAATTAAATCTGGGATAGCGGTTGACTACCCTTACATTCCTTCTGGAGAGGTAGATAATGATGCATGTTCTATTATGCCTATCGGTTCGAATAATACCCGATGGCCATATGAAGTAGGTCCGCGCGACCCCGACCGGGGCTTATCAAGGCTTCATGGGAGAACCGAGGCATCTAGAAATATATTAAATAAGTATAGAGTGCCGTTCGAGGCGCTGGTCGACCCGGAAGCCTATATTGGTGATGAACTAATTGTAGACCTTGAGCCCCATCGATCAGCTTCTATTGATTGCACTGCTAGTATAGGATTTGGCAATTCTCCATTATATAAATTAGCAATGCATAACTTTTTGGCAGAATCATCAAATCTCTTCCTTAAAGATGGTAAATTAACCACTATTTCCTCAAAAAAACAGAATGAATTCAAAGAAGTGACAGCTGGCAAAAAATATAAAATGAGAATAGTTTGTTCGCATGCGAAAGTGAGACAATTGGCTGCCCTCCAGAAGTATTATTCTACAACATTTAACGAAACGCCAAAATTTTCGTATGAAGTTAATCCTCCGACAATAGCTATGTATGAAAGAACCGGAACTTGGGAAACAGATCCGCGCGCCATAGGGGTCGGCTCTGGTCTTAACACATTTCAGTATTGGGGAGAATTTAGCCAATCGCGTTGGGGCTCTTCATTCGGACCACCAATAGACTGTATAAGTGTCCCTTCGTCCGACCCGGGGTCTGGTGCCACCACTGCTGCGACCTTCTTTTCCTCTTTCGAGCCATATACTCCTCCTTATTATGATGGTTATAGTCATATTGAAATTACTTATGCACCGACACAAAACGGCCGTCCCGATATAGCAACGATACATTCAGAATTAACCGCCGCCTATCTCCGTGAGACAACCATACCCACGCTGGCCACAAGCAGCGATGCCGGCTTTACCGGATGGAGCACAAGCACAGACTTTGATGTTTCTACAGCCCACAGCGGCGCGATGCAACTTAGCTCTTCGCTTAATTGGAAGATGGTGGTTCAAGATCTCGACCCGGTATACGACGATGAAGGAAATGTAATTAGTGTTGGTGGAACTGATGGAGGGGGAGATGCTAATAAACGATGGATTATACAGCCAAAATATGAATGTCCAGTACTGGATTTTTCTGGTAGCACGCGCGCAAACGGAGAAGTGGTCGGATATGATAGAGGGATGTGGCAACAATATGGAGAAATAGTCACATCATCGCCCCGTGCGCTCACGCAAAAAGGTATTTTCCTTCAAATTCAGGATTTATCTAATGATGAGATTGAGGATGAAAATACAACTGGCTCGTTGGCAGATATCTTAGGATTTAGTAAAGATGAATTTTCTATAGGAAATATTGAAACCCAAAGAACCATTAGTGAAGCAGTGGTAGCAATACCCTTTTATAGAAATACAACAAATGAACAAAAACGTTTTTACATTAGTCGTCGTACAATTACTATGGCCGACGCATTTGTTGAAGGAAAAATGGCTTCGTACAACCAAACAGCCAATGCATTCCCAAATGAAGTGCCTTCTGCTAATGTTATTGATATGGTTCGCAAGATGAAGAAGTTTGTTTTACCTCCAAAGCTTGATTTCCTTACCAATAAAACATTGACACCATTCACAATATATATATTCCCGTTCGAAGTTGCTCTTTCTCAACAGGATTTGGCAAATATTTGGCAAAATCTTCTTCCGGAAATTGGTACTGCCTTCCAAAAGAAAGATGCTACTATCTCTCATAACATTTTAGCATCCGACGTGTTCGCAGAAGATGAAGGGCGAGATATGTTAAAGTTTATGCACACTAAGATGCAATGGATGGTATTCAAGGCAAAACAGCGCGCCAAGACTAATTATTTTGAACTAACTGCCGACTCAAAAGACGATGAAAGATTCAAATTTGATTTTGGTGGTGATCGAGGAAAAAGCGCTAATGAAGCCTACGTACCAGACTATAGCTTCAATTGGCCTTATGATTTCTTTTCCCTGATAGAGCTAGTTAAAATAGACTCGGAAGTCAAGATCAGTACAGATGCGAATAAAACAGAACCTTCTAACGTTAGTTCCGACGCGGGAACACCATCGACTGACACTGAAGGAGGGCTTTAATAAATGGAGTTTTTAGATCCAAAAGAACAGGTTATTAGCTTAGAGATTACGCCCCATGGAAGATATTTGCTTTCTACTGGCAAGTTTAAACCCGCAACGTATGCTTTTTATGATGACGACATTATTTATGATTCCGGTTTTGCTAAAACAGATGGTGAATTACAAAACGAGATTGAGCCGCGTATACAAGAAAACACGCCACGCCTATCAGCACAAGCAAATTTTAGAGCAGCTGAAGTGGCTGTATTTTCATCAGCACCAAATGTTAAAGATGATTTGATGCCTGGCGTTCTGAGCGATAAAACAAATCAGTTTAAAATGCAAGAAACGCCGAACACCTCATATGTCTTGCAATACCCTTTAGGCACATCTGCTTATAATTCAGATAAGTTGCCGGCCTGGAACATAAATTTTGTAAAAGGAACATTAGAATTCGCTTCTTCTAATATAACTGGATCAAAAGTGCCCATAGTAAATATTCCTCAATTAGAAAGCAACATAGAGCACGTTTTAAACAGATATCCACAGAATTTTGAGGATGAAGCATATGCAGTTGATCAAAAGTTGTCAAAAGAAAACATCGATGCAGAAATATATGATGATACTATTATTTTTGAAGATGGCTCAAAAATAATCTATGAAAAAGATTTCTTATTTTTGCAGCTAGAAGAAGCGAATTCTGAATTTCTTAAAGATAATTTTGAATTAGAAGTATTTGAAATTGTTAATGTAACGGGCTCTTCGCAGTTTGCAGATGCCAATGAAGAAGTCCTAAAAAAATTACTTTTTCTTAAGAATGAATTTGATCCATCGAACGAACAAAACGTAGAATATTATTTTGACATATCCATGGATAATGACATATCCTCGCACGAATATTGTAATTTAGTAAAAGGGCGTAATAAGGTTGTAAATATTTTTGCTGATAAAACATTTGTTTGTCCAGAGCGTAAATGGGACTGGAAAGATCTATCTGTGGCAGCAGATATTTATAATACTGGAGAAAACGCTGATAGTGGAGAGGTTTGTTAATGGCGGATATAATGAATACAGGCTTTAATGGTATGCTAGAATCAACATTGCCAAATGTTTATATAAAAAGAGTTTCTTTACAGCAAGCGGACTTTGTTCCAGAGAAACTATGGGGCAATTATCTGGCTCCATACATTGATGAATCGGATTTACGACCTGAAGATACAAGCTTTATAAATGAACAAAAGACTCTTGATCAACAATTAAAAGTTACTTTTAATTCTGTCATTAAAGTGCCAAACGCCAATCAGAATGCATTTTTAGATTATATTTTTGACGATGATTTCATTAAATATATTAAATTTCGACAGATAATCTTTTGGGGTACAGGCGGCAGAGAATTCTATCAAGACTTGATAGCTGATTCTACCAAGTTTGCTCATTTTGTTAATGACATTAACAGCGGCAATCTTCACGAATTGAATATAGAACTCACTCACACTTATACAGATCTTGGATATAAAGTGGGGCCCCTTAAACCTTTAAACACTCTTCAAATTTTTGATTCGGGTGGATCTGGCTTTAAATTGGATGATTTTAAAACAAGACTCCCTGACGGCAAAGTGGTCTATGAACTTCCAATCGAGACAAGCTTTATAGTGCCAAGGAACAACCCCAGCAATTTATGTACATTAGCTTTTACTACAATTGATTTTGATGCCATATGGGACAAATTTTCTGCTCAAATGGGCAGTAAGTTTATGGAGTTGCCACCAGAAATTTCAGCTAATTCTATTGGTAAGCTAGCAGGAGAAGTTATTATAAAGGATAACAAGGTTCAAAGATATGGGATGGTATTCGCTATATCGGCCAACCAAGGCGCCGATGCAGACCGCGCCGCAGCCTTTGGATCTAAGGCCGGCCAAATTTGGCTCGGCCCGGTTCACAAAATGTTATATGAGACCGCCCCAGCTGGCCGGCGATATATGGCAGGAAATACTCATACTCCCGGCGAGTTACGTCCCTTTTTAGATCCTATATTTGTGGAAAATGACATTGTTCAAGATTTTAGACAAATCACTCGTATCAAGAAACAAATGGTTAATTTTACAGCCATAAAAAACGAAGTTTTTGGAGGTCAAACTAATTTTTCTAGTTCTAAGAAAAAAGATTTTAATGAGTTGGCCATTTTTTCTCCGCTTCTCACATCCAGAATCAAACAGCACAAGTTACTTCTGCGGCCGGCCCTAAGTATGTTCTTTGGCATTGATATAGGAAACCTTATTAAACGGCACTGCGCTATTCCTAGCGTGATAGATTTTTTAAGCAAGGATTTTCAGGCTGAAAATTTAAATAATTTATTTAAGAAAGCACAACTACTCAAACTGAATATTTATAGAAAAAGAACAGATATCTCAGATAGTGTGATAAGCTCTGATTCAAATAAAAAACTAGTATATGCTTCTAATATCACTGGAACTGGAAATGATTTTTCTTTAAATACTTCCTATCAAACTAAATTTGCTAATGGGCACTATAAAGAGGGGTCAACGCTGCTCCCTGTGTCTCTTGACCCCGGCGCGACCGACACAAATGGGTTTTATTATCATTATGTATTAACAGATTATGACGTAAAAGAATTTAGTTCCGGAGGTATATACGAATATTCGATTGAAATTGAACTTTTAGATCCTACGATTGAGGTGTTGAAAACAACGTATACGAAACTTAGCTATGTGCTGAACTCTTATGGAAAAGATGGTCTAAATCAATATTTGAAAAAAGCCCTCGCGCCCAATGTATTTAATGCTAGCATTGGATCTTTTAGACCAGGCTTTATAGAAGCTCGGAAGAATGATCCATGGGGATACACCGATGCTGGAATCCCGCAAAGAGCACATGATTTCTTGAAGAGTGTCGCTGACAATGGCCTCTATGGCTTTGCAACTGTTATGAGACTTCTTACAGGGAGGTCGGGCACCTTCGGCACCGAAGCAGCCAACCTAATAACGATGCTTAAGCCAAAATCGGCAACCCCAGATTCAATAATTGCTTGTATAGAAATACTTGAAACCATGGCATTGAGGCTTAAAAAGATTATTAATGCGTATGCTAGTGTTAAAAATACCAAGACGCCCTGGGCTCACGAAACTGCGCAGCTGCTTAGTCTTGCCGGTGCAGGCGCAATGTCCGCAGCGCTCCCAGCAACTCGAAAAATTTCTTTGGTACATGCTTTCAAAGAAAAGGTTGATGGTCGGCATCCGGACGCCGGCTATGATTTTTTAGGAGGTGTGCAAAATCAAGCAGCTGCAGCAATTGGCCTAAAATTTATAGGTGTTGATAACTATAAGCAAAGATTAAGATGGGAGAATAAAAAGTATTTTACCAATGCGGCATTCGACGAGGATGTAAATTTAACGATTCCCTATAACACAAAAAACATAAGCCATCTCGAGGGCGCCCCGGGACAAGCACTGCTACCATTCAATGTGCCGCTCTCTTTTACTGCATATTCTTATATATCATTCCCACCCGAAGGTGGTCTCACATTGCCTGACAATATTGCAACTCCCGGACATTATAATGAATTGGCCACCCCAGCAATGGTGACTAATATTCTTAGATATAAAAAAGATTTGTTAGGTGATTATAAACCATCCAATCAGATATTTGAGGATCCTCGCCTGAAAAATAAAGAAGGGCCTACAGAAAAAGTGTTTAAGATGATTCAATATTTCGCCTCTCAGGGGGTAGTTTTCAAAGATGATAAAACTGTATTATTAGAAGAAGAGGATGCAGCCAATACTCCGAATTTGAGTTTCAACACGACATCTGACGAACTTGGCTCCGACAATCAGCCGGCCGAATCACCGCCACTGTCGCCGTCCACAGGGGTTCAAGCAATTGCTGGGGCTAAGAGCATTCCAGACATAAAACTACAAGCATTAATGACGTCTTTGATAAATGAAAGTGCGTTTTTGCTAGACAGTTCGGAAATGCTGCTGGCAGAATATGACCCTTCATTGCCAAATTCTAAAATAAATATTGCGGCTTCTAAGGAATCTTATGCCAATGACAAGGCCACCACCGCAGTCAATCGGATTGCGGCTTTTTTTAGAAATCTTCCAAATTCTATTAAGTCGTTAATTATGAACAATACTGATCCTTCTGTTACTAATGACAAATATATACTGAATGCGAAGGCCCACGCAGGCCTCTACAACGCTGGCCCCATCACTCCTAAAACCATTCCATTTAATGCGACAACTGACAAAGAAGGGAAGCTGGTCGGATTAAGCGTAAAACCAGATAGGTATGCTGCGCTATGGTTCGAGCATTTTAATTTAGCAAAGATAGAATATCTAACAGGGTATTCAAAGTATAATTTAGACTCGGCAACACAGGCAGATACATATGAAAAAAAATATAATAGTAGTATATCATCATTGAAATGGTCTCGATTAACTTCTCAAATAATAGATCAAATTGGTGATGGAAAACACATTTTGTGCCGATTACAAAAATATAAGGGTTCTTTTTACAATTCCAAAGCATATGAATTATTAGATCTTCCATTGTATAATCAGTATTTCATGATATTCGGCGGCGCAGGAGGAGAAGATGGGTCAGGAACCTCAACAACGGCGCCTCCTGTACTAGACAGTAACACTCCACAAGTGCCCGGAACAGTTGACAACGCCACCCCGGCCGCCTCAGATTTAGACCAAGCTACCGGAGGAAGCGCCTTTACCGGCTATGGACCGGCAGGGCCACCAACATTTGATTAGAGAATACTTTAGTTTTAAGACTATTTATGTTTAAGGAATAAATAATATGTCACAACAAGATCCTCTGAAGGCTACTATGACTCTTGATGCTCAAAATTTAGTAGACAGCGATAAAATCGAACCAGAGTATATTAATACTATGTTTATGTTCCATCATGACGATCCGCCTTTATCAGCAACTGATCCATCGAAACAAATGTCGCAGGCCCCCGCCACCGCAGTCGCAGGAGGCAGCTACTAGTGCCCAGTCGTAGAGTAGAAGGAGTAGATACATTAACAGAGGGCCCGGGCGGCCCCCCCGGTGCGATTCCTGGAAAGCAAGAGGCCGGTGGCCCAGCCACCAGTACTCAGGGCGGCACAGCGCCCCCTTTGGCCGACCAAGGCTCTAAGCCTAATGACAATGTACCGCCTCCGGAACAAATGGAGGGTGTTGCAATTGATCCTATAGGAACTTGGCAGCACTCTACGGCGATACTTCCCGCCTCAGTATTTTCTAACAAGACTCATATTATGGGCTATGACACATTAGTCAAGTTTCCAGATCATGGAGTTTTTGTTAATTCGAGCGGAGAAAAAGTAACGTTTAAAGGATATAAACCAAACGTAAGCCCAGCGATAGGCGCCAATCGTGACAATGACGCCTCTTATTTTGCTTCCCCTTCCTTCAATTTTTATGAGAGTCCCTTGGAAGGTCAAGGCGCTGAGTCAAATTATGCACCGCGCATAGATCCTGTACGCCATATTTTTGAAGCTTGGTGGAATTACGATATACTGTCGCAAAAAAACAACCAACAAGATGGCACTCTGGCGCCCTTTAGAGATGGCGTGCTTAGTGATTTTGTAACAATACTTGATTTTGAACACCCGGACCTCCCAATAACCGATACAACGCTTACGACAGGGGTGGTGCCGTATGCTGAAATGCTTATTAAACGAAAAGAAGGCCTTCGAAGAGATCTCGGACACAACTATCAGAATCAACAGGGCTTTGCTCCAGACGGATCCAGCCCATCGGACGCAAAATATGTTCAGCAAGTTGAAGACGCTTTGCTCATTTATTACATTGATATGGCTTTTGATTTAGATCTTCCTAAATTTGATGGAATATCGGAATATGTACACAACAAACTTCCAATAAGTAGTAATTATGTTAAAATCAATAGTACGTACAATTTTTATGTGTCATCCTATGAGCCCCTGATCAATGATTCTAATTTTGTAGAATATGCATTGCCAAATATATATGCCTTTATTAACGAGATGAGTCGAGAAAAGCTAGCTAGTGTGCCTGGCTCTCTACTTCCAAGATCTCAAAGGAAGCTTATTAATTTAGATTATGGGCTTGGGAAAGCCCTCACTATGTACGCGGGCGCCAATCCTCCGGTCTCGCTATCTAATCTAACAACTTATCTTAAAGCGTATGCTACTGAAATCAAGAAGAGCCCTTCTATATTGGACGCACCAAAAAATGGAAAAAGAAGTGCGACTACTGGCATTTCAATTAATAGTTTGGATTATCTATTACGCGCCAATGAAGTTAAAGAAAAATTTCCAATGTATATGGAAATAGATATTTCTACTTCCAATGTTGGTAAAGTAGGAGGGATGATGAAAGAGGCAGGAATTTTTGACACCTTCATGAAAGCCATTATGATGGCACTCCCAGCAAAATTAAAATTCCCGGGCGGCAGCGTACGCCCCGGGGATGCTCCTGCGTCACGTCAGTTCTTATTCTTCAATGAACAAGAAAATGTTTCTATAATGGATTTGGCTCTGAATGAATCGATTGGCCTCGAAGGAAGTTCCATAAAAAAGAGAAGAGAACATTTAGCATTTTTTGAACTCAATGAAATATTTGGCAGCCCAACTTGCAAATTTGATTTATCTTCCATATTGTCTAAGCTAAGCCCGTATGACCTAGACATAGACTCTTCGGGAATATCCCCCGCAACAGAAAATGAATCAATTGTGCTATTTGGCGACAAGCCTTCAGCTACCAGCACTCAGTCAATACTCGAATATATTAAGGGTACAATTTTTAAATTACAGTGTTCAAAATTAATTAATGACAACTATAGACATTTGTGGGATATATATCAAGGGAAAAAATGTTATTCTGAGGTTTTATTTTATGAAATTGTAAAATATGAAATGGCCGACGGCACGCTTAACAATAACGCATCATTTGTACAAAACATTTTTCTTCCCAATGATGGAGAACGAAGCATTCTAAAGTATATCGACACCCAAGTAAAATATGGGAAAAAATATCATTATCAAATATATGCTCACACTTTTGTAATTGGAACAAAGTATAAACTTGATAGTTGGGATTCTTGGTTCACCTCAGAAGGTGTCACTACGACCCAAGATGTGGTAAAAACCGACTGGGTAGAAGACCAAAGTCAACCCGGATGGGTCCATCCGGATAATCGCGTTGATGAGGATGGTAATCCTATAACAGAAGAAGAGACCACCACAAAAACATATGAAAGGTGGTGGGAAAGCTTTATTACTGAATATTGGCCCGAAGTCCAATTGGTGCGCGTGCCTTACTACAACACCATGACTACAAATATTAACGGCCCCTTAGAGATTGATTTTGATGAGAAAGAAGTAACTTATAGATATGATAAACTAGAAAAAAACATTGTACACGATGATCCGCCGGTATTCCCAGATATAAATATTGTTCCCTTCAAAGGCAAGAATGATAGAATACTGATTAATTTTAATTTCATGGGTGGAGAATATGATTTAGCTCCAATTCCCTTGTCGCAAGATGATATCGATATACTGGAAGATGTCCGAGAGGCGCAGAAGAAAAAAGGCCCCACCCTCTTATATAGGACCGATGAACAAGTTGGATTTTTTGAGGCGTATAGGATTGAAACAAAACCGACTTCGTATGACGATTTTAAGCCATTAGATATATCAAGAAGACCTAAAACGCCACTTGATTCTAAAGAAGAAACTGCTTTTGTTGACACCTTGTTGCCAAACAAAGATTATTATTATATGTTTAGAGTCAAGGATATTCATGGGAATATATCAAATCCAACTCCAATATATCACGTTCGGATAATAGACTCTCCCAATTCGGCGCCGTATACAATTATTAAGACTTATTTTATTGAAGACCTAAAAAAACAAGAAACAGAACCAATCGATTCAAAGTACTTAATGAAATATATTAGAATTCAACCATCATTTGCTCAAACGTTTATTGATCAAGATGATTTACTAGCAAATTATAATTCCGCCGACAGCTTAGATAGTTCAAATATTGATTTTGGCTCGCCGGCTATAAAAGAGGATGTTTTTGGTAAGAGATTTAAATTTCGTTTCACTTCAAAGAAAACAGGAAAAAAGTTTGATTTAAACGTTACTGTAAAAAACCCGCATTTTACAGAAAAAACAGACAAAACTTCGTAAATATTACTATTTACTAAGTAAAGGAGTATTATTATGGCATTTTTAGATAATAGTGGTGACATCATTCTCGATGCAGTATTAACCGACACGGGAAGAATGAGGCTGGCTAGGGGCGATGGATCCTTTAAAATTGCCAAATATGCCTTCGGAGATGATGAGATCAATTATGAAAGTTTTAATTCCACTCATGCTAGTGGATCAGCTTATTATGATTTAGAGGTGTTACAAACTCCTGTTTTAGAGGCGTTCACAAATAATACTTCGACAATGAAATCAATGTTGGTTACTCTATCAAATAATAATCTTCTTTACATGCCAATCCTTAAATTAAATGCCTTTGACAACTTTGCAGCTAACGCGGTCGATGGGATCGCATCTGGAAGTTTTGCAGTTCTGGTTGACAAAAGCACAGTTGACGAATTTGGTTCTGGCGTCAACGCGGTAGGAAATTATTTAAATGGCCTCACACCGACAGGCGGCAATACAACCATTAGAACCGATCAAGGTTTGGACACTCTTGAGATTCCCGCTACATATGCAATCGACCCAGAACTTAAAGAAACACAATATATTGTTGAGATGGACAACCGATTCGGGGCGATCACCACCGGAGATGGTAGCACAATCGGCACGCCGGCTTTTATAGACGATGACAACATCGCTAGTTATTATTTATCCAGTAAAGCTTATACTGACAATATACCTAAAAAAGACCCCCAAACCGGCGACAGCGTGCTGGCCAATGGCAGTATTGCCGGCCCACGAGGAACGTTCCTAAAATTTAGGATTGCTGCATCTATTAATTTAAGATCAAGCGACTTCTTATTTGATCAACTTGGCACTGCGGGCGAGTTCAAGGGCGCCTCCGCCGTTGGTAGTACAGACTTTAAGTTTATTGACACAACCATTAGAGTGACTGGCGCAACAACGGGGTATAAAATTGATATTCCAGTGAGATTTATTAAGAAGACGAGCTAAACACTTAGAGGAAGGAAAAAATGGCTACAACTTTTAAAACGTTTTTAAATAACGATATAGCAACTACAAGAACTTTGCTGCATGAAGCGATCCCGGTAACGGGTTCAATTGCTTCGGGTACATATGCAGATCAGAATATTAAGAACTATGCCCACGGCATGTTCCAATCGGTTTATGATTACCCATTTTTAAGTTCTTCTGCAAACCACATTTTTGACATAACTTGTGGATTTTCTTCCGACTCGGCTCTTTCACGTTCAAACGGAGAACAGGTAGCAAAAAAGATCAACATATATAATCAAATGGCGCAAGTGTTGGTAGGTTATGATACCGGCTCCAACATTCAGCCGTTTGATCGCGACGGCGACATCAGCGCCGGCGGAACTAAATTTAAAGAATGTGTTTTTATTAACTTTGCAAGATTATTAGCCAAGGATGAGATTAAAAAAGGAAGTTTTGCAATGTCCTTTATAACCGGTGGCACGCCCGGCAGCCCGGTTCTCGGACCAGGCGAGTTGTTAGAATTAGCAGATCACGGCGCCGCAAACAGTTTTAAAGTCAATTCCCCAGCAGGAGAATATGGACTTATATTTACCAGTTCTGCTGCAACATCAAATCCGCCGGAAGCATGGGGACATGTTTATTATCAAGCTGGAATTGTTGTTTTAACTGCTTCTGTGTTCCGTCAGATAGTAGACACCGATTCTGAAAACTCTGGTACCACATGGGGATCCGGCGATGCAGAATACGATACAAGTTCTGCAGAAACCGTACTTAGTGGCGGCACAATAGAAAACTTTGCAGATGGTTTTAGAAATAGACTCTTCAATCTTGAATTTAATAACACCACAGAGTTAAATTCAACAATATACTTTACCCGCGCGAATACAGGCGATTACAATTATTCTTCTAATCCAACTTATTTGACGGCCAGCAAGATTCGAGTAAAGGGCAATAACCCACTTGCTGAACCGGTTTCGTATATTACAACGGTTGGTCTATACTCTGCAGACAATGAACTATTAGCTGTCGCGAAACTTTCAGAACCTCTTAAAAAGACTCCTAGTAATGAGTTAACATTAAGAGTAAGATTAGATTACTAATGCAATGCCATGCCTTATTACCCATTTAGAAAAGAAGACGTTTTTTATAATGTCTTAAAGACTTATCCTGAGTTTACCTTTGATGTTTGGTCTGGTAGTATATTCATAAACAATGAGTCGGAAATGCCGGGAATAAACAATGACAATGTTCCCATGGTGCCGGTAGGTAATATAAGCCTCTATGAATTAAATGTTGATAGAATAGAAGGCGATAATACATATAATGCAAAAATAAATGCCGGCACCAAAGCCTTAATATTTCCTTTTGTATCCAAAAACAGTAGCTTAACTTCAATTGGAACAGTCACAGAAGCCGGCTTCAATTCGAGCTTTGAATATGGTGATATGATAACTGGTTCTTATATGATGTCATCCAGTATCATTCGAGAATATTTTGACACCAATCACAGTACAACCAATGCGACTGCCTCGCATATGTTAGCGCTCAAAAATACTTTAAATTATTATACTTATTTAAGTGATCATTATAGTTTTTCTTCTTCGCTTGGAAACAAAGCAGTACAAGAAGTAAATCTTATAAGTATTCCTTCTATTTTTTATCGCTCATCAATCAAGAAAGGTAGTGTCGATTTACAATTTTATATTTCTGGCACACTAGTGGCCCGGGCCCGTGACATATATAAAGATGGAAATCTGATTCAAATGGGAGAAGGCACTGAATTTGCTAGTGATCAAGGCTCTGGATCTGTAGCCGGCGTCGTGTTATATAATGAAGGCTTCTTAGTATTAACTGGCAGTTGGAAATTGACAGGACAGACATATGATTTTGGCTCTAAAACAAGACAAGGAAAGTGGTTAGACTTTGCCGCCGGCGCAAATGATGGCAATTCAGTAGAAGGCGACGGGCTCACACCATCAGCAAGCTTTCAAGTCAAATTTCAAGGAGTAAATCCAATTTCGACCATTACGATGCATGCACATGCGCCAAAAGGATTGCTTAACCATTCAAACAATCCTACTTATAGAGTTTTTCAAAGCGCATCGCTCTTTACCACAACCAGTTCTTATGGATATTATGAAAACACAGAAACTCAAATCAAAAACACAATAAGCAGTTCTTTTTGTAACCACTCAGCCTCCTTCAAAAAACAAACCTTCATAAGTAAAGTAGGAATATACGACAAAGACAGAAATCTAATCGCCGTTGCAAATCTTGCAAAACCGGTTAAAAAATTAGAAGATAGGGA